>JACKZZ010009883.1_pt1 | contig 157096 bp, 212 predicted proteins | sample 8027871 | NCBI WGS metagenome assembly JACKZZ01 (sample SAMN15724774, study PRJNA655200) | protist metagenome | isolation source: fluorescence activated cell sorting (FACS) single amplified genomes of... | place: USA: West Boothbay Harbor, Gulf of Maine | collected 2000-07-19
TGTACCTGATGTTCCGTCTATACCTGAAGTACCTGAAGTTCCATCTATACCACTTGTACCTGATGTTCCGTCTAATCCTGAAGTACCTGATGTTCCTTCTATTCCAGAAGTTCCTCTTGTGCCACTTTCACCTGAAGTTCCACTTGTTCCATTAATTCCTGAAGTTCCGCTTGTACCATCTATACCTGATGTACCACTTGTGCCACTTTCACCAGAAGTTCCTGATGTGCCGCTTTCGCCGGATGTTCCTGAAGTGCCATCTATACCTGAAGTACCTGAAGTTCCATCTATACCTGAAGTACCTGAAGTTCCATCTATACCACTTGTACCTGATGTTCCGTCTATTCCTGAAGTACCTGAAGTTCCATCTATACCTGAAGTACCACTTGTGCCATCTTCACCTGAAGTACCTGATGTGCCGTCTACTCCTGATGTTCCTGAAGTTCCTTCTATACCTGAAGTACCACTTGTGCCATCAATTCCAGAAGTTCCTCTTGTTCCATCTATTCCTGAAGTACCTGAAGTTCCGTCTATACCTGAAGTACCACTTGTACCATTTATACCTGAAGTACCTGATGTTCCGTCTATTCCTGAAGTACCTGATGTGCCGTCTATGCCTGAAGTTCCTGATGTACCTGCTGGTCCTTGATCTCCATACCCTACTAATTTACTCATATTAAATGAGATATTAACAGGTGTAAAGTTTGTGGGTCCCGTTGCAGTTTTAAATCTAATTCCTACAACATCACCATTTGCTAATTCTAATATATCTGTAATAGAAAATGAACCTCTAGAATTATTTTGAAATGCTCTAGAAGTTGTTGTAGATGATTGTTCTATACCATTTACAAATATTGCTGCAGTTAAAGTATCAGCACCACCAGCTTCGAAGGTATATGATGCATTTACTAAATAATCTCCAGCTAATTCTGATTGTGGGATTGTATATGTGTCTGCTGTTGTTCCTGTTCCAGCAGTAAAAGTTAAAGATAAAGATCTTCCTTGAGCTCCTGTATTCCATCCTTGATATGAAGTACCAATAGATATTGCTGGTCCACCAACTTCAAATATTTCACCATACGCTGTAGCTCCTTCTACAAATCCATTTGTACCTGAAGTTCCTGATGTTCCACTTGTTCCTGTTCCACCACTTGTACCAGATAAAATATTTACTTTTACAGCATCTTCTATTAAAGGATCAATAGTAACATCTACCCCCCCTACAAAGTTTATTGCTCTAACATTTTTCTTTTCTAGAACATCATCTTCATATATATCAGTAATAGTTAAGTCATCAAAAAAATTATTTAATGCAATTTGATATCCAGCTACGTCACTACCTAAAGTAGTACCCATTCCAGCAAGGTCATTATTAAAAATAGTTGCTAAAGATTCAGTTGTAGTTAATGCTGCTATGGGTAAAGATTGACCTGACCCTTGAAATATTTGATCTCCACTTTCTGCTTCAGTTCCATTTTCATTCCATGAAGTAAAAAAAGCTATTTCACTATTTCCTATATCTCTATAAGTAACATCTGTAATTAAGTATTCGTGAAATCTTCCATTAATAGCTGTTCCACCTGAATTAGCTGCTTGACCAATTAAAGAATATTTGGGAGTAAGATTAATTTTGAAATCAACTTCATCACTACCTGTAATATTATTTACATTAATTTCTTGGGCAGGATCTGTAAAAGAAGAAGTTCCTACAAAATAGGTTCCTGGTGGTGTATTTAAGCCTAATGTTTGACCACTACCTGCATTTGCATTTGCTGTTTGATTTACTGTTATAGTATTCCCTACAACATTTGTAATTGTAACTATCCCAGCAAATTGGTTATCTATATAAGTAATTGTTTGGCCAATACGTGCTAAATGAGATAAAGCAATAGTAAATTGGTTAGACCCATTAGAAAAATTTCCAGTTGTAACTAAGAAATTTTCTTTTTGTGGGTAGGTACTACTTAATTTTCCATAAAAGGGTTGTGATGTGTAGGCCATTCATTTTATTTTTTTAAAATATAAATTTAATTGAATAAATTCTAAGTTGATTTAACCCACCAACAGGAAATACATTAAAATTATTACTTGTATTTGCAACTATATATACACTGGGTTCCATTTGTCCTGTATCCATTCTATAAGCTTGACACACAGGAATATTAGATGAGGCCTTAGTAGAATTCGCTCCTGCTCCATTTTCTAGGGATTGAGGCATTGTTAAAGAATATTCATTCCCACCAATTGTTCCTCCTGTATATATTCTTATTGAGTTTACTTGAACATTACCTGTATTAGGAGATTCAATTGTTGATGATGCAGTTCCAACGTTTGTTGATTTTACTGCAGGAATGTATGCCCCATTTGTGCCATTTAGATTTCCAGATGTTGCAGAAACATAGTCAAATGTATCTATTGTAACGTTTGAAATTGGTACATATAAATAATTATCAGCTCCTCCTCTTATTACAACATAGTCTCCTGCATTTAAACCATGGCCTATTGATGTTACTGTTACTGTAGTTCCTATTCTTTGCCATGTTAATCCAGAATAAAGATTACCAGTTGATAATACTTCAATTTCACCAGAATTTAATGTTGAAGTAATATACCTTACTGCTTGATTAGGAATGTTTGGAATAACACCTGAAGTACCCGATGTACCTGATTCACCAGATGTACCCGATGTTCCATCTATACCACTTGTACCACTTGTACCATTTTCGCCTGATGTGCCTGATGTTCCATCTATACCACTTGTTCCACTAGTTCCACTTGTTCCAGCTCCTCCTCCACCACTATTAGGCGCTTTAAAAACCTGACCCGTAGTATTATCATAAGATAATATGTAATTTTGTTCTTGTTCTAATAAAACACTAGGTTCTATATATATTGAACTGGTTGCTTTAAAAGATCCTGATATTGATATATCATAGGCTTGTTGGTTAGTAGCGGAAAAGGCATCAACAGATTGAGAAACATGCCATGATTGGACTATTTTTCCCTGTTCAATATCATTTTTATACTCAAATTCTTTTGCCATTTTACCTTATTATTTATTATAAATATTTACTATCTATCTATATTTACTAAAATTGTTGTATCAGTTGTAGGAGATGATTGTAAGGGTTGAGCTAGTTTACCTACAGCTAATAGTTGATAATTTTCATCATATAAACCCACAGTTGTAATATAAGGACTAAAATATGAACTTGTTACAAAGTCAAATGGTTTTCCTATAGAAGCTGTATTTTCCCAATCTATTGTATTATTATCTCTAGCATCATTAGGATCAAAACCACTAAATTTTGTAGGAATTTGACTTCCTGTAATAGAACTTGGGTTTAAAGAATAATTAAATTCATTTTCATTTATTGTACATTGATATTGGGTTTCAAATAATTTATAAGAACTTGAAAAAGACATAGTTACATTATTTGAAATAATATAAGCATCTATAAAATTTTTTACCTCCGTAACTAAATTACCACCATATAATGATGTCCCATATATTGCTGTGCCATAAACATCATTATATTCTATTGAAGAAATAGAAGAGTTTCCTATAACTATAATACCATGTTGATAAATTATATTACCATCTATATATTCATAAGTTAAATCTGAATCTGCAGGATAACCTCTCCATAAAAGTCTCCCTTCACCATCATCTTTTATTGACCCACTATCAGGGGATTCAATATAAAAAGAATTAGGTTGAATATAGTCTCCAAATAATTTCGATGGTATTGAGATAACACCTAAAGATGATGTTGGTAAATTTTTATTAGGCCAAAGAGTAGTTTGTTCATAATTATAAAAATTAGATTGTTGTACTCCTCCTATATTAACATTTCCTTCCTCACTAGCTCCTAATAAAATACTAGAAGTAATAGCATTTTGAGTAAACCCACTGCTTCCTGATATATAATTTGTATAATAAAGTTGTTTTATAGAATCGTAAACTAATACTGAAGAAAGTTGTTCTTCTACTGGTAGGTTAGTACCAGTAAGAATACTACCAGAGTCAAGATAATTACCATTTAAACCAATATATCTATTTACACCAACATTAGATTCTACTAAAACATCACCTCCAATGAAATGAAATCCTTTATTTACCTCAAATGGAGATACTATTAAATCTTGTGTGTTGAATTGTTTGTAAGCACTCATTCATTTTAGAAATCTAGTTTCACTCTAACAAGAGCTTCTTTTGTAAAATCTTTTTGTATTGGTCTTGATAATTTAGCTACAGCTAATAAATCGTTCCCATCATTGTATAAACCTACAGTTGTTGGAAAAGTTTGGGGGTTATTTATAAAATAAGGATAAATTACTTCACCAGTTGACCCCGATATAAATGAAGGATTTTCTGTGTAATTGAATTCATTATTTCTAGCTCTAATGAAAACATAATCCGAAGAAATAGTTTCTTGACAATTTAAATCAAATGTCTCTATATCACTATTAAAAGCATGAGATCCAGATATTCGTTGAAATAATTGTATTGGGTTTTGGGCATTAGTATCATCAGCAGTATCTGTAAGTAAATTAATACCCCCATCTGATGGGTCATTTCCTCTTAAAGCTTGTGCATTTAATAGAATAGTAGAAATATCAGGACAAAACCATCCATATGAACCACTATCCGGAGTAAACCCTTTAGGATTCAATGAAGTATTTGCTACACCGTTTGATCCACTAATTAATTGGTATACTCTTTGTGTACCATAATAATCAGGGGTTGTTACCATTCCTGAATTATCTGTTAAATGAATAGCATCATATGCACCATTACTAGAAGAAAGAACTAAATTTAAAGTTCCGGGCATTAAAGATTGTTTATATCTTGCTCTTTCTATACTAATAGCATAAAAATCATTATCAGCACTACCCGTAATTGTGTCTCCCCAGACAAAATTTGAATTTTCATCTTCTAAAATTAATGTTCTATATTGACCATAAATAGTTGTAGTTGGAGAAACATAAGGTACATTAGGATCAAAATTTACACCCCCACCACCTGTTTTATTACCATAAGCTATTTGAAATTGCACTGCTGCTTCTGGTGTTATGGGGTCTGCTTGATATACACTTAAATAATAAGGACCTGAAGATCCTTCTTTTTGGGTAGAAGAAGTAAAAAAAGTATTTAATGTAGGAGAGTTATTACTCCATACTGTTGAAGTTACCGAATCGGAACTTACTACAAAATCTTCTGGATCTAGTCTTTTGAAAGCCATGTTTTTATTATGTTAAGGATTGTTTTGTTATTGTTACTGGGATTGTTAATCTAGCACCACTATCTAATCCTGTTACTGTTAATGTTGTTCTTAATTGAGAATTCGCACCAAATAATGTATTAACTGTTGTTGATGTCAAATTAATTTGAGTACCTATTACAGTTTTAGAAACACTAGTACCAATAGTTTGGGTAGCATTTTGATTAGCTGCAATAGAGGCTTCAGATTGTATCCCTTGACCAGTAAATGTACTTAATAGTCTTACGTCACCAATAGTTGCACTGTATCCACTTGTTTCAAATGTTTGCTCATTACCTAAATAATTTAAAGTTTGTGGTGTTATGGCTAACTGAGCACCTTGTTTCATTGTAATAGCTGCATAACCTAAGTCTAATACAGGTAATTTTGCTGTACCTCTTGGTAATGTAGTTAATTTATATTTCATAATTTGAAGTTCACTTGGAAATGCTTCTAATAAAGGCATATTATCTATTGCCTCACCATAGTAAGCAGACCCTGATGGATGGTTTGGATTATATAATGTATAATCAATTTCATCATCTGCGAGTGCAAATTGTGTTATTTGGAATGAACCATCATTACGAGATAATGCTTCTCTTCCTTTTGTAGTTAATATGGCATCAACTGTAATTACTGCGTTATTTAAATATCCCATGTTGTGTTTTTATATAAATATTGTTATATGTTATAAATATGTATTCTATTAGGATTCTATTACTCCTTTAGAAATTAAATCATTTACTATCATAGATGCACTTTGGATTAAATAGTCTGTTGGAAAATCCGGATATAATATACCAGGTGTACTTGCTACTTCCAAACTACTTAATGAAGCAGTGTAAAAACCATCTTCACCAGCATCAGGTGTAAAAAAGTCCCCGGTTAAAGCAAGTGATGATGTTGGTTGTATAGTTTGAGAAATACTAGAACTTGCTAAAGATTCATAAGGGAATGGAAGATCCAAAAATAATGAATTAGGGTTAATAATTGACCTTCTTACTAAAAAGAAATCTTTATTTATAGAGCTATCTACGGGACCACTTAATTTAATTTTTAATCTTGCTTTACCACCTACGACATTTTCTTGAGGTGCAAAAACATTTATAACAGTATAAGTAAAATTCTCATTATTACTAAATCTAATTTCATCTCCTTCTACTAATTGAAGTGTGTTTTCTATAGAATCAAAACCAGTATTTGCTGGTTCTACCCCCCCTGGGAAATAATCAGATTGTCCTGGGAAGTATTCTAAATCGCCTTGGCGAAAATCTGTGCCATAAGCTTCATTTATATTGGGAGACATCATTACAAGTACACTTTGGTCAGAACCATTAAATGATGAATCATTACTAGAATCCCCAAATACCCAGAATGGGGCTTCTGCTGTATTAGCTTCGCTCATTAAATAATCATTAGCCCCTTGGCCTTGTAAACTAACAGCAGTATAAGATCCTTCATAATCAAGTGGGAAGAAGAAACCTTGTCTATAACCACTTTTAGCATTTCTAAAGCTACCTTTAATTCTCCAGTTAATTGTATCATCACCTTTAATTGTATATTTTCCACTATTAGCAGTAATAATCCATTCTAATGCTTTAATTTCATATAAGCTACTTCTATATAATCCTAAATCGTATAAGGTATGATACATTTCCCAATCAACCGTACATTTAATTCCACCTGTAGGAACTGGTACCTTAGAATATATCCATCTTTTAAATCTCCATTTTTTAAAGAAATCTGCGAATGATCCTCTTTTTCTTACAGTTACATATTTTATTATATTAGTCATATCAAACCACCCATATTCTAATACACTACCAAGATTTGTTACTCTACCATCCTCTGTGTAAACTTTACATTCTATATCTTCTAGATTAAATGGTTTTTCCTTTTCTCCTTGCCATTCAGAACCTTCAAAAGATCCACTACTGTACATATGTAATTCAAATGCAAGTTCATCTCTAACGCCACGTGTTTCACTAACAAATGATGTTACAAATGAAGATTGAAGAGATACAATCTGTGAAGATGGTAAATCTTGATTAGCAATTATGGGTGGAGATACTGTTCCAGATGCTGTATAATATGCAGCGGGGCCTCTTGAACTGTCTTGATAATAAGGTGCAAAATCATTTTGATTACTATAAGTTATATCATTAGTTGGATCTAAATAATAATCAACATATTGTTGTGGGGATGAAGTATCAATACTAGCAGTACCTCTTGCTGTAAATCGAGCAAATAATACATCATTTTCATCACCATTATCATATTGAGATATATAACCTGAACCTGATAGAGGAATAAGGTTGGAATAATTATTTGATGAATTTTGTGTGTATAGAATTGGAGTAACATACTGCATTGTTCTTTCTATAGCTGAAGGGATTCCTAAAGTTTTAAATTTATTATCTCCACTTTTAGCTGCTATTTTTCCAAGAGTACTATTTGGAAAAACTGCTTCAAATGTATCTATACTTAATTCATCTAATGAAGGTGGTAAAGCATTACCTTGTTCATCTATTAAATAATTTAAATTAATTTGTGTTAAACCATTAATATTAGGGTAAGGATCACTTAAATCATTAAAATACCCAAAATAAGCATCTTTTAATTCTATAGTTGGTAATTTACCAAACGTTCCTGTATCTCCAACGTTCCAAACATTTAATTCTCTACTTGTTGATTTTGAACCATTATATTTATTTAATATAGAAGAAAATTGAGTATAGTTTGAAACAGGGACTGTTGCTCTGGTTGCACTACCACTAATAATTTGTTTAATATTTACAGGGGCTAAAGAACTAGAATAGAATAATGTAGTTGATTGATAATTATAATCTACATCTTCTAAATAAGGATTTGGTCTTTGAGCATTATAGTTGTTTAATAATGGTTGACAATCTACAGCAAATTGGAAAGGTAATACTCCATTTCCATAAAAAGTTTCTACAATAAAATCAGTAGCTTTAGGTTCTCTATAATTTCCTGGTTCTAGATTTAAATTATTATTAGACATTCTTGAGATATCATTAAAAGGAGACCATAAAGAACTACTATTATATATACTCATGGAATATTCTGTAATGTCTAAACCAAATTGTGGGTTTTTATTAACATTAAGATTAACTCTAAAAGCATCGTCTAAATTATAATTTTGGAAAAATAAGTCTACTGAACCAGTTATTGAAACTCTACCAATCGATTCAGTATCATCTGTTTCTAAAAATACTTCTTGAAAAACTGGGGAACCTAAAGCAAAATTATTATTAGCTTTACCCTGGAATATACCTACAGATCCTGTTAGTTCTAATGGGGTTACTGTATTTAATACAGATTGAGATATAATTAATTTTTCATCTGTATTAAGAGGGTTAGGTGCACCAATAAATCTTATTTCGGGTGGTATTCCTCGTAGAGGTGTATTTTGGGGAATATATTTTGAAAATTTATATTTTATATAATAAATATCTCCTTCATCATTACGTGTAGAGCCTTTGTCTCCAACAGTATCTTGGTCAATATCATGTTTAATATTTAAAAATGGACTATCATTAAAAGTACCACTTACATCTAACCAAGTATTTCCTTGACCCGCAGGAAAATTTATATTTATTCTTGCAGATTGGGTTACTATTGTTTCAGGTTGAGCTAAGGAAGAGTTAGGATCATAACTACCACTTTTTCTTATTAATTGTGCATCTACAGATACTACCCCATTTCCAAATTGAGATAAACCTAAATTTACAGTATTTGTTGTAATATTAGGGAATAAAATGTTTCCTGTACCCTGGAATCCAGTTATAAGGGGGTTATTATTTACTAAAGGGCTAATTGGAAATTTAGAACCCAATCCAGGGATAGAATCAGTACAAAAAATAAGACTTTGTGATGAGTTATTTGAATTTGTTACTACCCATCTTAAAGCTACCCTCATATTTTTTATTTGATAGTCAACCTCATTGTTAGGAGGATTTTCTCCTTTTACTGTAGGTTTATAACAATTAATTGAATCCCAAGGCTGAGTTGCAAATGTGTAGTCACCTGTTGTAGTTTGTGCTGCTGCAAAATTATTATTCATACTACCTGTAAATCTCCATACGCCGGTATTTCCATCTTCTGTTATATATCTACCTGCTGTTGAATTTGCATAATTAGTTGTTGTAATAGCCATATTACCTTCATATCCTTGAGTAAATGAACCTCCTGAAGTGTCATTTACTGTGTTGGAAAAAGTTGATAAATTAGTTAACTTAGTACTTAAACCAGCTAAGTTTGGACTAACACCATTACCCCCGGGCCCATCACAGGTAGCAGTTGCATAAGCACTTGCAGAAATATTTGTTCCTGTTGGAGCTACAAGATCATACAAATAAACAGCTTGCATGCTTGTAACTACCATAAATTGAGGATCTAATATTTGATAATAAACATTCCATGAATTAACAGTTAAACTACGTAACCAATTCCATTTAACTCCAAAAGTACCATCTGTATCTTTACGAGATGTATTAACAAAAGTCGAATTAGTTGGGCTAAAAGTATTAAACACCCATCCATCATTACTTCCCAAACTATTAAATGATGAATCTGTAGCTATTGATATTACTGGTGCTTGTGCTCTATATTGGAAATTTATATTAGGAAAATACCAATCTAATGAGGAAGTTCCTGCAAATATCATCTGGGGATGACCCGCTAAATTTGTTGTATCTGGTTTTGGAGCAGTAGAGCTATCCCACCATGATGCTGAACCTCCGGGAATTAAACTATTATAATTTGTATAATATGTAGGAGATAATCCTTCAGTTATATAAGGAGCGGGTTCATATGATGCTGTAGCAGTAAGACCAACATATAAAGGTTGTAAAAGAAAACCTTGAGGTTCAACATGGCCCGTATTATTACTCGCACTATGATATACTCCACTTTGTGTAAAATATAGACCTGGATCTTCTAATCCTGAGGCACTGTATGCAAACGAAAGAGAGAAAAATAAGGGTATATTTGGGGTTCTGTCTATATTAAATGACCCATGATTAAAATAATTTCCTGTGCCATCTAAAATAGCATTAGTAGTAATACTAGGTGAACCTGTGTTAAATTGGTTTAATACATCAGTTATAGGGTTATTTGGGATTGGATTACCATTTTCATCTCCCCAAAAGAAAATTGTTTGGTTTTGAGTATTTAATTGATTATTCTTAAATGAATTTTGTGAATTAACATCAAGTGTTGAATCAATTTTATAATTACCTCTAGCTTCTACAACAGTCCAATCTTCTGATCCTCCATTAATAGATCCTGTTATGTTAGCATCTCCACCAAATGGGTTAATAGTTAAGGTTGTATTTTCAGCATTATTAGTAACTCCTAGTACAAAATATTCTGCAGCTACTCTACCATTTGGTAAATTAGCATCTGGGAATATTATTTCAATTTTTGTACCTGCAAAAATATAATCCCCAACTAAATTCCCATTTAAATCCGCATTAGAAAGTTTTATAGATATAACTCGACTTTCATTTAAGCCTTCTAAATCCGTGAATATTTGAGAAGCTATCCAAGCATCTCCAGGTAATGGGGAATTAGTATTAGAAGTAAAATCTTCAATATCTGTTGCTCCTTGTAATATATTATCAAACCCGTAAAATATAGGATTATATCTAATATTTGTATCTGCTACATTAAGGTAGGGACCACAATCAGGATTTAAAATACCATCTTCAACAGGTATATAAGAGCCACTAAAAATACCATCATAAAATTCTGATTGGTTACTTTTAATAAGTACAGATGGGCCAGGATATTTTCCTTCACCCCCACTTGCACTTATATATTGAGAACTGCTTTGGTTAAAATTAACACTATTAATTACAGATGATGAAAAAGATTGACTCCAACTTTGAGTTAAAAAGAATCTATTAGATAACCCAAATACAGATGCTGAAGGGGAAGTATGTAATCCATTAAATCTTTCAAATGACCCACCAGTACCTCCACTAAATTTATATAAAGCAGAACCTTGAGTAGAATATTGAGGAAAATCTGATGATCCCGAGCTATAATTTTTAGGTAAATTAACTACTAAACCTTCATAATCATGTAATGATGATGTTACTTGTGCAGGTCTTTGTCTATTTCTTTCTAAAATATGTTGTTTTACTACTACACCAGAAGCTAAACTTGTTCTAGCTGGAGTAAAATCTTTAATCATTTTAAATAATGAATTATCAAAAAATTTAATTAACCTAATAAAATCAACTATATCATACCCTCGAATATATTTTTCAAAGTATGCATCTCTTAATCTATCCAGATCTGGGTATGAATCTAATGATGAAGATATAAATCTTGGATCTCCTATATAATCTCCTAAGTTAAAATATCCTAATTGTGCATTAATATCATCATTAATTTGATTTGATGGTGAAAATGCTACTTCTAAATAATTTACATTTGGGGTATAACTTTGACTTACAAAGGAATGTTGTTGGATAGACTCCATTGGAGATATAACATCACTATTTGTACTAGAAATTGTAGCTTCAGATGAAGTTGGTGTTTGAAAACCATAAGGTGCTTCAGCTAAAATTAAATTTTCAGCTTGTATTTTATTTGTAATTCTATTTTTTATACCTGCTGGTACTTGATCTTGGAATATATCTTCTATATTTGTAACCCATTTGGCACTACTTGTAAAAAATGCACTTGTATTACCCTCAAAGGATTGTGTGATCTGTACTGCTGATCCTGTTACTTTAGGATGAATAGATGTTCTACTACCTGTGTCTAATTGTGTTCCTAAAGCAGCTCTAAACATCAATTCATCTGGAGTACTATTAACTGTGTTGCCCTCGTTTGAATATGGGTTTAACGTATAATCAAAGAATTTACTTTCGCTAATAACAACATTTGGAGCAAACATTCTATATTCTTGGAATGACCCAGAAAAAGGTTGGTATACTGTACTATTAATGGTTCTATTTGATGGATAATTTAAAGCTGCAAAATTTGATCTTAAATATGATCTACCATCTAAAGCAAGTTTTAATTCTGATCCACTAAATCCAACTTTACCATCAATTTCATTGGCAGCAAATAAAGATGCTGAAACTGTTGAACTAGCCCCACCTACTCCACCCCCAGTATAAGTAAGTTGTACTGACCACCAGTCTCCATTAAAGAAAGGAGCAAATACACTACAGGTTACATCAGAATTATAATCTAAATCTGGATAGAATTTTAAAGTACCCCAAGTATCATAAGGACTAGCTATAGATCCAGAATATGAATCTGTTGTAAATCCTGATCCAGTATATTCTAAAACAACAGCCGCCCCTAATACGCTAAAAGAGGCATTCACAGATCTATCACCTAACCATAAAAGTTGATTATCTCTAATATCTGGGGAGGGTTGGTTATTTGAACCTGTGGGTATAGGGGCAGATTTAAATCTAAATTGAACAGTACCTGGGGAAGATGCTCCAATACTAGGATTAAAACCATTACTAGGGTTAAAAGATGATGTTACATAACCAATTGCATTTTCTCCTGTATCAAAGGCATAATTGAATACGTTTTGTTTTAGATCCCAATCTTGAGATTCATTTCTATCTTTACCTCCAAATTCACTTATTCTTAAAATAGTATCGGGTATTCCGTAAGATGTAATTAATGCTCTTATACCAGCTACTGTACCTTTAGTTTTAAGTAAATATGGTATATTATGGTAAATTCGTTTATATAATTGTTTTTGAACATTATTTAATGGCACTATATCATTTGAAGAAGATATTTGAGTATCTACATACTCATACCCAGAAGGTATAGCTAAATCACCATTTCCATCTACAACTGAACCTGTTATTTCAGGGAATGGAAATGTGCTACCTGAAGGGGTTAATCCTAAAAAGGCTGTAAATAGATCATTCGTATTAAAGTTACTAGCATATAATTTTACACCAAAATCTCTAATGGCATCTGCTACTAAATCTTTAGCAATACCATATTCTAAACGATTGTCTGCATCAAATTTATTTGAAATATCTTTTGTATAAACCCAAACATTATCATAATATTGGGCAACCATATCAACAAATAATTCATATCCTTCATTTGCTGGATCATCTCTTAAATATTCTGGGATAGACCAATATAACCAATTTTTATTATCTTGATCATAATTAGAAGCTGATAGTGCTTGTCCTCCATAATAGGGAGCTCCTACTGTTGCATTACCTATCCATTCTAAAACTTCAGTACTTCCTGTTGAATACAATACAAAAGGAGGTTCTGTATTTTGTTTAGGGTATGAAAATTGAGACCCACTATTAAAATATAGAAACGATTCGTACCCATCAAAGTTTTTTATAATATTATCAATTCGACTAGTTAATTGAGCTTTGCTTGAACTATAAGATACAGTATTAATAGTACCACTATTTATTTCATTTAAAAAACCTGAAATTTGGTTACTGGCTGATTCAATTAATCCTACTTTATAATAAAAATTTTCTAAACGAATTTTAGCAGAACTAAAATGTACAAAATTTGAATAATTTTCATAATTAACATTTACATCAATTTCTTTTTGATTTAAAAGATTTTTGATTTGATTAATAGAACTTGTTACATCAGATTGTAATAAAGTATTAAAAGAAAAAGATTCACCACCAGTTGAAGTTTCTTGAGTAACATTTAAATTATAATTTGGACCCGCTATATAAGTAAAATCATCTTCTACAATAGGTACAAATGGAAAATTTAATTCATAAGCTTGGGGTAAAGATAATTCTTCAACTACCCATAATTCATCTTTAATATTAAAATTAGAAGGTAGGGGTTCATACAACTTGATTAAAATTGTAGGATCTATTCCTTCTTCTGTTTCTAACTTAATGTTATTAGCAATTACGGTTTGATTATTCCCAAAATTAAGATAAAAATCAACAAAATAAGTTGCTTCTTCTCTGTATTGAATAAAAGAATTAGATGAAGATATTATTAAATCATTATTAATAACATTACTATCTAATCTAATTTCGGTTCTATCAGAAGATATATTAGATATAAAATATTTTTGAGATAAATCTGATGATAATCTTTTTCTATAAAAATTATATAAAATATTATATGTACCTAAATCATACCCTGAGTTTTCTAAATCTTTTTGAGGGTCTAAAAGTACATCTCCATCTCTAACATCATATCCTACTAAAGGAACAGTTGTTCCTGGGTATATTAAGTTTTGATTTTGGTCATAAACATAATACTCAATATAATCTGTATCGGTTGAAAATACTGTATCTAATTGTGATTGTACAATTAGTTCAGAATCCGAATTTGAATATGTTTGGTATTCAAATGTATTTGGATCTAATAGTTGGATTGTTATATCTTGAGCCATATATCTTTATTAATATCCTCCTCCACCACCTGATGAAGTTCCCCCACTTGAAGTACTAGCACTTGAACCTTCTCCAGTAATAGATGGGGAATTTTGTGAAGCATTAGTATTTTCAGAAAGGGTAGTATTAGTTTGTATTAAATTTTCATTTGCTTTTTTAAGTTCATTTTCAAAAACAGCTAATGCTTCATTAGTTTGGGAATCATCTACGATTTTTGCTTCTGTTCTTATATTTTGCATTTGAGCTGATAGTAAATCACTTCTTAATTGAGCAATTTCTGCTTGTAAAGCTTCAATTTCTTCATTTACTTCATTAAAATTTATGTATTCACCACTAGTTTTAACTAAATATTCATGTGAATTAGTTTCACCCAAAGCGGGTATATCATAAAAAAGAGAATTGTATAATCCAAAGAATTCTTCAACAGTTGGTTGAACTTGTTGATCTTCTGTGATAGAAACAGCGCCTAATTCATTAAAACTAGTATCAATAGTCTTAATATATTCAGCTTTGTTAAAGACATCTTTAATTAAATCTAATCTTTCTTCTCCCATTATCTATTAATAACTTTAAAATAATAATTATCATCTTTTACTATTGTACTACCACTAATAGTTGTTTGAATTAAAATCTTATAATATCTTTCTGGTTGTAACCCATTCATATAAATATCAAAATAATTACTTTGGTTATCACAACTTATTTTTGTAAATTCGGGATCAAATTCAATTAATGTTTCATTTGTATCTAGATCTTTAACAGAATAAAGTGAATTGTTAGGTAAATAATGATTTTGAGTATCTAAAGATGAAGTTAAAAACGTCCTAGTTGGAAAATCAGGTCTAACATTTAATCTAAATCTATTTATACTTTCACTATAAAATATTCCTGGGTTGCTATCTAAAGCTACAAATAAATCTGTTGTTTGTATTGGTGGTAAACTACCTGTTTCAAATATTTGGTCATCCCATTTTATTTCTAAACATGGTGGGTATATGGTATTTGTATCTACTGAATAGAATTGCATTATTGGTTGTACAGCATCAGCTATATTAAATTCTAGTGGATTTTCCCATTTTACTATAAACCCATTATTTTCTATATCAAGATAATTTCCTATATTATTTGAACTAGAATACCATACTTTAACAATATCTGTAACTGGGGCGTTTAAATCTTTTTGAGATCTTAAAGTAAAAGATTGTGTTACTTCTAAATTGGTATTATAGGGATCATCTGATCCTGTATACCAAGTAGCACCACCTTGGTTTTGGCTCCCTGACCATGAAGCTGTTACATAAGGTCCCCAACTTGCTAAATCCCAATATGCTGCTCCAGCACCAACAGATCCAGAAAATGTTCTTGCTGCCCAACTTACTCCATTAACTGTTGCTGGAGAATCTAGGTAAGTTCCTGTTCCATTATTCCATGAACCCGATATAGGGTATATTTCTAAATTGGTATTGAAATCAACTCCTTGAGCATTGGCTATAAAACATTTTAAACTACTAGAAAATTGAGTACCTCCTACTCTATGATTAATAATACTATTAATTTCATTTTGGTCAAATTCAACTAAATACCTAGATACTTGAGGAAGTGGATTAATGCTTACATTTAAATTCCCAACTTCAATTATAGGATCTATTCCTGTATTCATATAAGGATAAAATGAATATATTGTAGCGTCTTGTAAAGGAAATAATTTATATACTGCCATAATTTTTTGTTTTAATACCCCCCTATTGAATTAAATGTTCCTGTTCCCAATGATATAACTTTACCTTTAATATCAGTTTGTGGATATTTTATTTCAAATATACTAGGGTCCAAAGAAGGATATATAATACCACTTTGAGTAGCCCCTTTAATATCATATGCATATTGAGAATACCCACTATTTGTACCTGCTTTATTAGAAATTAATATACTTTGAACAGTCTGAACTCCGGGTATGTTATCTAATAATACTGAAATTTCTGAAATTATAATTGGTTGGTTTATCTGCCAATTATTTATATTAAAATATTCTTGTAAAGCTGTTATACATCTAGCTAATACGTCACTATTATTAAAATTAGGTAATGTTACTATTTCAAAATCACAACTTATATTAATAATAAAAGCATTTTTTATATTAACAGTATCCCCTATCATTCTGTATTGATTAAGATAAGTTTGTAAATTACTTTTTATAGTATCAGAAGATATCACTAATTTACTATTTGTATCATAAGCTAATACATATAAATCTAAAATAGTATCAGGATCTTTTACACTAGGTTTTGTTGTATATGCTTTAGCAATATCTCCATATTTTGAAGGCATACTTAAAGCTCTAACTAAATAATCATCTGCTGTAACATTTCTTTGTTGGGTGTTAAAATTAGATAATGAGTTTTGTCTAATTTCTTCAATAGTATCACCATCACTTCCCCCCGATGCTGCTGTTGGGTTATTAACTGCTAAAGAGTTAAAAACAAATTGAGCAATTGAAGTATTATTTAAATTTGAATTTTTAAATAGACTATTATTTGTATTAAGAGTATTAATTGAATTTGCTTCTACATTTGATCTTACTCCTCCTCCTGTTAAATATCTTACTGTTAAAGTAGTATTACTTGGAGCTGTTCCATAAGTATTTGTAAATACAAAATTAGTTGGTGAATAAGCAGTTGTTAATTTACTTTGACCAAAAGGTAATCCAAGTCCTACGTTATCAGGATTTGGTGTAATTTGTTCATCTACTTGAAGTGCATTACCTGAACCAAACTGGATTTGTAGAGTTGTTTCATTTAGAAATCTAGTAACAAATCTCCTATTTGTTGATTTAGTTCTTAATATATAAGGAGCATCTCCATTTTGATAATTATTTGGGTCATTAGTATTAGTATTTTCAATACTATCATATACTAAATCTTGTCCTAAATAATCTACTTCATAATATTGATTGCCATCACTATCAAAAATATCAATTATACCACCAATATTACTGGCATTAATTTCTACAGTTGGAAATTGTTGATATGCTCCAATAGTATAATCTAATGTTTGGATTATTCCTGAAGATGCTTTACGTGTTTTCTTAAGTAAATAATATGTTGGTTCTCCTCCTGATATCTGAGAGATGGATACTTCTGTAGGATCTGAGGAAGAAGAAATTGAAAAATCAATTGCCTCATTTATAATAAATGAAGAACCATTTTGGGTAGTTACTGTGGTATTTTCATTTACTATTATACTATAATCATAATCTGGGATTATGGTTACTCCTTCTACTTTAGAAGGGACTTGTTGATAAAAATCAAGATCTACTGAGGATAATCCAGTTGCTTTGGGTTTATAACTAAACATATAGGCCAAATCATATAAATTATCAAATTGTCTAGCATACTGTAAATATGTTTCTTGAATTTGATTATCTAAGTAAAAAGATAATACGTCACTTACATAAGCAGCTTGTTCCATAAACATCATCCCAGGGGAAGCAGGACTAAAATCTGTATAAGTATTTGGGAAATAGGTTTGTGAGAAATTAATAAGTTGGGCTCTAATATCATTAAAGTCCTTATTAATATATGTTATATCTTTATTTAATAATGCCATTATCTAAAGTTTAATTCTAAAGTATCATTTATACCTGTATTAGGAATACTATATGTTATTTTTATTTGGATTGTATTTACATCAACACTTCTTAATACTTCTACTTCTTCAACATTTATATTAGAAAAATTTTCATTGAGTTTAGTTTGAACATCTTCTTTTATAAAATCTAGATTTCCAGTTTCTATTTGAGTAAAAATATATTTTCTTAAACCCGCCCCAAATAAAGGATTTTCAATTCTTTCTCCAGGATTAGTTAAAAAATAGTTAATTAAATTATTTTTAATAGCATCTTTAGTTTGATAATTAGGTTGGAATACCCCAGGATTACTAAAAGGTAAGTTAATACCAATAGCTACTCTAGGACGTAAATCGTTAGGATATACTCTTCTTGCTCCAAATGCCATAATTATTATCCTTTACTACTCATTAAACCCATTATTTGATCCATACTAACGTTTCCTTGTGGTAAACTGCCATTTGGAGATGTTGTATCTACAGGACCAGTCATTTGTAAAGGTACATCTGCTGATGTAGCTTTTAAAGTACCATTTGCTCCAGGCATCATTCCACCTAAAACATTCATCATATTTTCTCTTAATTGAGCTTTATCCGTTTCAGGCAAAGGAGATTGCATTACAGAGTTTGTAGAACTAGGTACCGCTACATCTGTTGTAGGAATACCCATTCTATTTTCATAAACTGTTTGTTTTGGAGAACGTACTGCTTCCATAAGAATGTCTTTCATTTCCTCTTGAATAGCTTCCTTTACAGCCTCTTTTACAATGGTTTTTAATTGACTTAATTTCATATTGTATTGATTTATTATAAATATTAAATTAGTTAGCTTTTAAATCATTTTGTTGTATATAAAATACAAGTTCATCAATCAAAATTTGATCACTCGAACTAAATGAAGGTTCACCTTTTAATAGGGTAATTCCCCTAGTATCTTTTGCAACTGCAAATCTACGTTTTAATGTTCCTACGGGATTTTTGTTATCAGTTTCTACACTTAAAATAAACCCATTAACATTTTTTAAAATAGGATTACCATCTTCTGCTTGTTCTTCAGCTAAATCTAATAATTCTTGATTAATAGCTGTTAATTCTAAATCATCAACCCCACTTTCTTCAGCACATTCTTGAGTCATTTTATCAATAGCTTGTAAAATTATAACTGCAGTTGCTGCCCCAGCTATTAAAAATATAAGAGATGTTAAAGTAGCTCTATTTAAACCTTTATATTGTTCTTCTAATTTTTCTAATTCATCATTAATATGTTGAAGTTTTGCCGTAAAAGAATAGGGTAAAGCAGAAATTAAACCACCAAAATCTTTAGCTGGTGGTGTACCAATGGCTTGTGGTGCAGGAATTGCATCCATTGATAGTCTAATTCCTTTTAATACTTGGGATAAAGCAGCAAAAGCTACAGCTAATGCAGTGTTAGCTGCAATCATAGCAAACATCTGATTTAATTGTCTAACTGTTCTATTTCTAGTTCTAACTATGTCTCTTAAAGCTTCAGGGGTTGGACAAGTTTTTCTATTTGCTTGAGTTATTTTAGATATTCCAAATTGTATTAATAAACCTACAACTAAAGGAAGGAGTTTTGTTTTAATAGCATCTACTACTTTTGCAATGCTAAATTTTTTAGCAGATATAATTTTATCAAATAAATTCATTGCTAAAGCCTTAACTGCTGATTGTGCTAAATCAATAGCATCACTATACTGTTGAGATATTTTTTCTGCTGATTCTTTCAAGTTAATTAGACTTGTTAAAGAAAGATCAGTTTTTATTGTTTTATCCCCATTTATAATAATTTGAGTTCCTGGTAAATAACCACTTTTAGAATAAAGTAATCCTAGATTAATAGGGGTTTTTTGATTTTCAGGAATAATAGGTACTTTAACTTTGATTGAAAAATTTCCTTTTTTATCTGTTCTAGTACCTTGACCTGGAATTGGGGTAAATACTAAATCATTTAAATCTATAGGATTGCTAGAAGGAAGAAGATTAGAATCTACATTAAGAGGATTTGATGGAGGTTGTTCTTTTATAACATCAGCATTTACTCCTAGAGTTACCTTTGCCCCACTTAATGGGGTATTAGTATTTTTATCTTGCAATCTTCCAGTTATATTATATTCTTGGAGAATTGGGATTTGACTTTTTAATTTTTCTTTTAAAAGAGCAATCTCAGCTTTAACTTTTTGTTCAGAAGAAACCCCACTTATTTTTGCTTGATCTAATTTTTCTTGTAGTCTTTGTCGTGAAGTTAATTTATTTTGTCTTCTTTTTTCTCTTCTTTGATCACGGGTTAAATTAGAACCTAGGGTAAAATTAATTTCTTCTGTTGAAACATTTTCCAAAGAAGAAAGATCAATATTATATTTAGAAGAAAGTTCTTGAATTCTATTTGTTATGTCAGTAATATTAAGTGAATCCCCTAATAAAGATTTACCAGATGAGGTTTTTAATGCATTTTGAGCTAACTGTAAAATTTGTTCCTCTCCCATCTTATATAGATTTTACAATTTTTGATTTATAATTTTTAATATTATTTAACATAAAAGATGCTTGGGTTTTTACTGAACCTGCAGCACCAGTTGATAGGTATAATTTTGGCTCCCCTTGCATAAGTTGACACATTGATTGGATTTTTTTAAGTAATTTTTCAAAATCATCCATAAAAGTATCTCCTAAAACCAGAGATTGACTTGCATTAGGATCTCCTAATCTAATATTATTTTTTGCTGATTGTAATACTATATCCCCTTCTTGGGAGTAAATGCCTACAGTATTAATTGAAGTTAATGATATAGTACTTTGAGAATTTAGTATAATACTATCTGCTTTAGTATTAAAAACTAACCTATTTGAATTTATTAATACTTGACTCCCTTCATATGAACTAATAGATTCAGGTATATTATTTTTTATTGTAGGATTATTAGTAATTTCAGTATTTAAGGGTATAGTTTGATTAGATGTTAAATAAATTGATGATAAATCTTTATTAATATTTTCAACTATAGGTAAATATCCTTCTTCACTAGAATCATCTGGTTGTCCATTTCTTATTATTGTAATGGGGTTACCATCTTCCCCAGTATCAGACCAATTATTACCATATAAAATACTATCAGTTTTTGCAGTACTACCTAGTCTAATACTATTACCCCATCTACCTTCTGTAATAATATCCCCAGCAAAAGATAATAAAGGATGAATATTTGATCTTTCAATAAAAGTTCCACCTACTAAAGGGGAATTATAAGAGTATTCTATTTCTTCATTCGAAGATTTCCTAGTTTGACCCTGTTCTATTGCTTGATAACTTTTTTGTTGTGAAGGTTGAACTTGCCCAGATGATTGTAAATTAGGGTAAGCATTTAAATGAGGATGATTCCAAATAGATATTGGATTAATATAAAAATACTGTTTAGTATTACTATTTAAATTTACACTATTGTTAGGGACAAAAAATAGTAAAACTAATTCATTAACTAAAGGATAATTTTTTAAATAAGGGATTAAAGGAGTAGCAACTGAAGGTATATCTGAGGATAAGCTAGGGGAACCTTCTACTGCTTCAAAAAATATAGTCCCAACCCCTCCCCATTGACCATTATTTTCAAATTCAGGATGTTGGTCGTCTAATATAATATCAGTTACTCTAGCAGATATCATATTAGATGCTAAAGCATCAATTTGTTGTTGTACAACAGATTGGTTGTCTCTCCCAGAGTTTAATTGAGAGTTGACTGAAGCAAATCCATATTTATGCGCCATCTTTTTTCTCTTCGAAATTAGTATTAAGTTTATCTAATTCCTCCATTAATTGTTGTTTTTCTTCTTCTGTTATACCCATTGATTCTTCGCCACCACTATTATTAAGCGCACGCTGTACTATAGTGGCCATTTTAATTAATTGTTCATCGTTACGAACGCCAATTTCCATATATTCTTTAATAAGTGGAACAATTAAAGTAGCATCACCTATATCATTTATAAGTGGTTTGAGTTCAGATATTAAACCAGAAATTTGTGTTTGTTTTGTTTTCTGGTTATCGTAAATTTCGCTTAGGATATCCGAAAACTTTTTTTTCTTGAATACAATATTATCTAATGATCCCATAATGTTATTTTATTATAAATATGGATATAGGAAGGGGTTAGAATCTAGCGTAACCGTTTTCTAAATAAAAAATATACTGTTCCTTAAATATACCATGAAGTTTATCAGCTATTTTAGTAATCTTTGGGGTTTTTACATCTACTATTTCTCTAATGTAAATATAAAGTGCTTTTTTATTAAATACCTCTAAATCTTCTCTTTTACGAAATAATTCTAAAATTGCATCTGCTATTTGGGCATCATTTTTCTTTGGAAATAGTTCAAATATATTTTCTGAAACATGGTCTACAAAGATATCTACATATTTGTCTAAATCGCTTTTTACTTTTTCATCTCCTTGGGAATAGGTGTGAGTAGAATTTTCACTTGTTAATACTTCTACTCCAACTTTATTGATTTTCTTTTTGTAATTTTTAGTATTATATAAAATTAACCAACGTTTTACTATAGTACCAAAATATGAATATGCTTTTGCTCCCCTACTTGGATCAAATAAATGTATTTTAGATAAAAGAAATGTAATTATTTCATGTTGAAGGTGTTCTAAGTTTTCAACTTCAGTATGGTAAAATTTAAAAGTATGAATTATATTTTGAGTAAGTTTAAAAAAAGCAAAATGAATTTCTTTTTCATATATTTTAGATCTAATTTCAGAATCTTTAGTATTATTATATAACACTATAGCATCTTCTGTATCTTGAGTAAAATAATTTTTACTTTTTTTTCTTCTTTTTCTTACCATTATTTAAGAGTTAGTTTTAAATTGAGATAAACCTTTTTGTAAAACCTTTATTTCATTAAAAAACCAACCTATTTCATCATCACTTTTAAACATACCTTTTTTATCAATTTGTTCTAATCTTTTTTCTGAAAAGGTAACCTGTTCATCTACTTTATTGATGAATTTTTGTTGAGAAACTATAATATCTTCTGCTTTTTCATTTTTACGTAAAAGGTTGAAAGTCGTATACCCAAAGATAACGACTAATAAACCTAATATTAATGTAATAATTTCTAATATCATAAACTGTCTAACATACTTTTTAATCCTGGGCTTGCAACTGTGTTGAGTGCTTTGGATTTAGTACTTGTTTTCGACTTTAATGTATAATTCTTCTTTTGGGGCTCCACGCTATTTTGAGAAAACTTTGGTAACCATTCAATCTCAAATTCAATACGCGCTGCCATCATATCAGCTTGGTGTAAAATAAATGGAAGAGATGTGCGTGGTTTTTGTTCTGGCATGAATGATTTTAGATATTTCTCATTTGCTGAATCATATAAACCATCATGTGTCTGAATAGCAACCATTTCATTAAAAGTATATTTAATATCATGTTGCTGAAGTAGAAATAAACCACGATCTGGGACAGATGAGAAAGGTAATGCTTTATTAAACATATAATCTTCACCTAATTTATCTTTTCTCCAATTATCTGTCTGAGGGATATATGCTTCTTCAGTATCAGAACCCATTTTACCTAGGTCATGGTTGATTGCTGAAAATACCAATTCTTCCTGGGTAAATGTCGTCATATCACAACCAAACCCTTCCCATACAGCGGACATGGACAATGCTGCCTTTACTACTCTATTAACGTGATCTACATACCCACCTGGGAATGCTGAATGGTATTCTTTCTTATGAGCTGCTGGCATTAATATAATGCGGTCCTCATATTTACTATAAAAATCAAGTAAACGCTGTTTACGATCTCCAGTAATAAATGTCTCAATGTTAGTGTTAAATTCGATCCAATTTGATTGGATTTGTTCTGCTGTTAATTTCATAACTCTTATTTTATATTATTTTTTAATTTTTCTTCTGTTTGTTTATCCATAAAGGCAAACCATTTATTTTTAGGACAACCTTGAGATAATGCTCTAACTTTTAATGATAAATTACAACCACAATCAGAACAACAAGGTTGAGTTCCGGGTATGGCACAATTAGTACCTATAAAATCAAAATATTTACACTTTTGACATATAGACCATCTAATAGCAGCTATTTCCTCAATTTCTTCTTGTTTAAAAATTTTATTCTTAACCCCTTCATATATCGCAGGTAAATTACCAAATGCTCTTATTAATTGGTTAAATTTTTTCACCTTAAAGAATTGAACTATTTTGCTCCTGGGGAGAACGGGGTTCTCTTTCAATCATAGATTTAACATCTTCAACTAATCCTTGTGCTTTAATTATATTAGCTCTATAGGATTCAATTGGTTCCTGAGTGTTTACTATGCGTTGGAGATTTATTAATGTATGTTCTAAACTTTCTAACTTTCGATATAATAATTGTCTATTTCTCATAACTTATATATTTAACAGGGTATCCCTTAACCCCTTTTATTACCTTTATTTCCATCCCTTCTTATTCCCTTTTCTTACAAAACCTGTAATACTAATGTACGAGGGATTTTTTGCTTATCCTAGTTATTTTTTAAATTCTTTTAACAACTTCTTTAATTTTATAAAGATGTGCACATTTTTCATATTCTTCATACTGTTCAAAAAACATAATTGCACTATTTAATGCTTTATAAAATACTTTATTATCAAAATTTATAATAGCATTTACGTCATCATGATCATCTAAACTAATATTTTTTATATAGGTCCATGCCCTATTATAGACTGTAAATTCAGATGCTTCTTTTGTAGATTCTACATTATAATTAGGTTGTTCTTTTTTAAGAAATTTTTCTAACTTTTTATGAAATACTTCATGGTTTTGGATTAATTTAACAAACATTCCAACTTTAGCAAATGGGCCATTCATAAAATCTTTGATTTCTTTTTTAGTTTTATCATCATCGATTTCTTTACCATCTACAAATAACTGGAATATTTTATTTTTATCTATCATCTTTTACCACCAAAATATTCTACAGCATGTCCCTCTGTAATTAATAATTCATTTAATTTTACATCACCTAAAAATATTTCACCTAAACATCTACCATATTTTCCAACTCCTTGTGAATGAAGTATAAATTCATTATCATGTTTCTTTAAAATATCTTTTACAAAAGATTTAGCTGCTAATCCTCTTGCTTTTTCTTCTAAATCACGGGTACGAGATTCGGCAGCATTAATTCCTACTAATCTAATTCTAATTTTTTTCCAAGTATCAAAACCAAGATCAATAATAGCATCAATAGTATCACCATCAACTACTCTTTCACATTTTGCTTTATAAATGTACATAATAACGTTTAATTATAAATATGTACTATTTCTCTAATTCTGTTAATTCAGACTCAATATCTTTTTGAATTTGTTTTAGAATATTATATTCTGTTACTACATCTTTTTTTTCTGGGTTATCTGGGTGGTATCTCCATATTTCTTCCATTACAGTGGATGTTGCTAGTAAATCATTAACTAATTCTGCTTTTTGTTGGTCTAATTCCTCTTGTTTTGTCATTTTATTTAAATTTATTACCTATTAATATAATATTATCTTTTGCTTCTTCCAAACTGATATGGAAAAATTCTTTTCTATTATTAACTCTAAATGCTTTTAATTTTTCGTGGGCCATTCTTTCTACCAATTCACCATTAAAACACTTATAAGCCCATTCTACTTTATAAGGTGTAGGAACACCCGTAGCTGAAGATATTTGAGTGGCTCTCTCTTCTGGTTTTAATTTAGTATAACCAATTTTTAAATATTCTTTTGGTAATGATGGGTTAGATAATATATATACCCATTGATCTCCTTCACCTTGATCCGCATAAAGACCATATTTTTTTTCGGTATAGTACGTTACATTCTCCCATCCCTCCCCACGTTCACTTGGGGTGATGGTATAAAAGGCTGCATTTTCAATACCGGTATTTCCATAATTCTCTTTTAAAGGAATAAATAATTTAGCTTCTTGTTCTGTTAATCTAGTTAAACTCATTCGAATATAATTTTAAATTCTTTTTCTACTTTAATATCATCATTAAATGTGGTTTTAATAAAAACCTTAGCTGTATCACCAACCATTTCATTATCAAAAAATATTTGCTGTTGTGGTTCATAAGTATATTTACTATAAGTTCCTAAACTTTGAATATTAGAATTAGGATTATATGAATAACCTGCTATATTAAGTGGTGGATAATTATTAGCCATATCTTCAATAGTATACGTTAGATTACCAATAGGTATAGGATTTACAAATCCACCCCCAGTGAAATAACCTAATACATTATACAACGGAACCGTAAATGTAATCCCATCAATCCATACCCAATAATCAGAATCAAATAATGTTTCTACTAATGGTACCCCATTAACAACATAATTAGGATGTAATTCATCTAGTTGGCCCTTAATTGTAAAGTAATTATAACCCTGATATTCAATATGAAAATAACCATTATTATCCTGATAAACACCAGGTGATACTAAAGGATCAATTTCAAAATACGCATCACAATCCCCATCTAAACAAGGATATGGTGAAATAAGCTCCTCTGGGCTACATGCCCAGAAGAAACTTATTAAGGTTATGTAAATTAACTTTTTCATTATGCTACAAATTCTAATGCTTTACTAAACATTTTTTTATTTAAGTCCTGATCTTGCTTAAAATTCTTAATAATTCGAGCTTGACGTGGCTTTCCTTTAACTGTAAGGTATTCAAAATTACCTTCCATAATGTTCTCTTGAACACGATTAAATACTTCCCACAATCCATTTCCTATATCTTCTGAACGTTGAGGATCTAAAACTTCTTGAATTGCATCTTTAGCATAGGTATTATTTGTACCTTCAACTCTCATATCAAGGAATGATTTTGCTAAATTAAACATTTGCTCTTCATTAAGCTCTGTTTCTTTCATTTTATTCATGGATTCAACAGTTAAATCAAGATTACTAATAATCTCTTTAATTGTATCTTGAAGTGTTTCAAAATCATAACCCATATGTTTAACTTTAAAATCTTCAAACTTAGTATCGGCAACAACCAAACCATTTTCACAGATCATTCTAAATAAACCTGCAGTAAAGGTAAATGAATTTTTACCATCATGAGAATTAGTAAGTAATACTTGTGGATAAACAGTATCACCATCTTCTCCATTAATAACAACATCAGGATTTCTAAAAACAACTAAGTGCTTTTGAAAACCAACATTTTGACGGGCTTTAACCTCTTTAGCATCAACAACTTTCCAACCAAGTAACTCCATATCGGTAATAACTCGATCAGTAGGGATGTGTGTGTACTTATCTGAAGTACTTTCTGCACCTTTTGTAGTAAAAATACTAGGAGCAATTTCTCTTAATTCTTCTAAACTTTTGAAATTTGAACTTGTGTAATCTAACATAACTTTTATTTTAATTTAATTAATTTTAATAGCTCGAAACATTCGAACACGTAAATATACGAAAGGCTGCCTGGGAAGCCAAGCTTCCCGTGCATTACCTTTAAAGTTTTTCTAATAAACTTGGTGAAACTCTAACCATACCAAAACCTCCTATTTCTGAAACTCTAATATTTTTAGACATGATTTTTTCTACTAACCATTCTTTACCTTTAGCACTTTTATGATTAATTTTAACTTTATCACCTACTTGAAAAGCTTCTTTTGTTAATTTAGGGGCAACTTTACCTTTACGAGCGGTAACTTTAAATCTTAATTCACTATCTGAATAACGGATAGTACCTGTGCTAATATTAACACCATACTTTTTTTGCAATTCTGTAACTGCATTTTGAAAATCACTTCTGAAATTTTTAACTTCTGTACTTGTCATAACCTTTATTATTAAATTTTAATAGCTCGAAACATTCGAACACGTAAATATACGAAGGATATCCCGTGTAGCCAAACCCCATGCGCATTACTTTTGTTTTTCTTTTATATATTTATAATAAATCAATTCATAAAAAATGTCATATACAGCAGACGAACTTAAAGGAGCAGGTCATTTATTAAAAAATCCAATGTTAGGTGGTGGTACATACACTTTTACACTATATAGACCAAAAAACCAAACAGGTGTATCTCAAAATTTATCAGGGTCAGGATATTTTACCTTTGAAACCGTTAGAGATGCTAAAGGATTCTACCCTCAAGGGACTTTACCTTTAGCTTTAGGAACAAAAATAAACATTTCAGGTTCAAATACTTTAGTAGAATCTCCTTATGTGTTTTCTTATGAATTAAATACAAATAGCAATACTCCAATGACATCTTCATTTGAATTTATACCAAGTGTAGATGTTCCTATAAGTGGGGCTTATTTAAGAGCAACAGGAGATTATGATATGTATATATCCCCTGAAACTGATGCTTGTGGTATATCTACAACTTATAGCGGAGGACCTAATTACCCCACAGCATTAGAAAGTATTTTAGGTTCAGGAACAGGAACAGTTACATTAACAACCGATCCTCGTGCCACTATCCCAGATAGATGGAGAGTACAATGGGATGGTAGTATTGTAATAGATACAGGATATATTTCCCCTTCAGGAAATTATGGTTTTGGTGGGACAAGTAGAAATTCATTTAATAACTCCTTAATAGGAAGAATAGCCCCAGAAGGTGGAACATACCCCTTAACCCCAGGTGGAACATTTCCTAATGTTATTGAACCAGATGGATATCCAAGAGTTAACATCACACCAAGAGGTACACAATACACTTTCAACAAAAATAATGCAACTTCTTCCGCAATTGTAAGAATATATGCACCAACAACAGGAACACTTTGGGATTCAGCATTAAGCTGCCCAGTACCATAAGATTAAAACGACTCTTTCTCTCTTACATACCCACATCCATCTATCCGTATATACTAACTTATTTTGATATTTTTTATAAAATTGTGTGGACCCCTTGATTGGGGTTCGTATATTGATGTAAAACATATAGAAAAATGGAATTATTGTATTTTATAAGTGGAATATTGACCGTAGGAATTGTATACGGTATTATCTTGCTCCGTGCAGTTAAATCTTCACATACGGAATTGCTGGCGCGACATCAATCACAATCGAATACCTCCTCTATTAGGAATGCTGATTTAGATGATCAGTTGGATAGTTTAAAATTACTGATTGGGGATATTCAGTCGAGTATGGAGAAGGATCAGTATGAGAGTTTATCGGTAATAAATAGGAGAATAAATGAGTTGGATGCTGTAGCGTATAAAAATGTTGAGACAATAAAACAGTCGAATCAAGTGTTTAATAAAAATGCTACGGATGCGTTTAATGAAATAGCACAATTGAAACAAAGTTTAAAAATCTTGGGCCAAGATCCAAACATGGTAAGTAGATATTAAGATGAAATTTGCATTAATAGCACACGATAATAAAAAAGCCGACATGGTTGCGTTTGTATCTAAACGTTTACCATTCTTTAACAGAAAGGATGTTAAAATTGTTACAACAGGCACTACGGGAAAGAAAGTAAAACATGCGGGGGTAGATAATGTAGATACAGTAAATTCAGGTCCATTAGGTGGGGACGCAGAAATTGCTGCCATGGTTGTAAGAGGTGAGATAACTGGAGTTATATTCATGAGAGACCCACTAGATAAACATCCACATGACGTAGACATTTCAATGTTAATGCGTTTGTGTGATGTACATGATATACCACTGGCTACTAATTATAGGACTGCATCTATATTAATTAAATGGTTTAAACAAAAATAAATATATATTTTCCTCGACGTCAAAAAGGTTTTGAAAAAAGAAGGTTGCCATTTTACTATTTTTTAAAGTTTGGCGTTAAATGGAAAAAGCCCCCTTAATTGGGGGCTTCGTTATATCCACATATACATTATATAAGTATATACTATCCGGGGTGTAGATACGTGTGCGAGTCATAAATTGTGCTACACCCTTTTCCTCATATATACACGCTATATGGATACCAACGCGCGTGGTATTATGTACATATATATACGGCGGTACGCCCGCATAACTTATGTAGTAAGTACGTACGGGTAAGGTAGTAAGTACCGCGTACAGAAGTGCCACCGCGGTAAGGAGTACCACGGTAGTAAGTAATGTAGTTGGTATTATTATTTTATCCGACGGCTATTTCCTGGATGTTATCACATATCCAGACATTGTCCTTGCCCCAATGTTTAATACCAATGGATTCATAGTGGTGAGCTTCATCTATGTCATTGCCCGACCATATGTTTTCGATGTGACCATGTTCAACATGAACTTTTAATGTGTAATGTTTCATAACCTTTATTTTATATTAATTTATAATTCAATTTTATGGTATTCAACTTTTTTAGTAGTGGTAATACAGGTAATTAAATCATCTACAACACTTGGGTCGACGATAGCGCCTTTTGATTGTAATTTATAAACGATTGATTCTAATAGTGTGTACGAGTGCATTGTTTTTGACATATAACCTTTATTTAATGTTGATGCTTAATTGCTCAACATGGTGAAGATACGAAATGTATCCCGTGTAGCCAAATGTTTCAGCATAAGCCGTTATGAGCGTTTATGAACACATTTTTGTTCACAAATATATACATATGTGCTTGGCTTTGTCATATCCTCATTTATACGGCCGTTTCATTGTGAATAAAAAAGATCTACACGTGTGCCAATTGTGAATACTGCAATTCGACGTATATACTTTAGGGTAGGTCGAGAGGGGTTGGCTCGCGCAATGAAGGGGTTAATACCATCTCACTCCCATCCTACATACCACACCCACCATTTGTCACCTACTATCATGAAATATACTCATATCAATACATTCCAATATTCGTATTCCACATTTTGTACATGGTTAGTCACACGTTGCTATATTTTATTATTATCAATGGCCAATTGTCTACCCTCATCACTATCTCTATCCACTATCCACGATTTATTACCTTGTCTCAATATCCAATTATTCCATCTATCACCAGGTTGTTTATTAACCCATTGCCTTCCAATCAAATTATACATTGGCGGTTTAATATCTTGTAAACAATTAGTCAAGAAATCATTATAATTATGTGGCAACAATGATACTTGCTTACCCACTTTACGAGTTATTAACCCACTCAAAACACCCTCAAACATATAATAAACATTATCCCCAGTTGGTTGATCATATCTAATATAACTCTCATTCTCAGGTACACAAATAACAATATCAATATCATTTGCTTTATCTAACCCAAAACAAAATGACCCAACAATATAAATTGAATCTACAGTATACACTCCTTTAAACACATCTAATATAGATGTCTCCAAATAACTTAATTCAATATTACTTAATTGCTCTAATTGGTTGTATTGTCCTAAATTCACCCCATTACAATATTCCAAACAGCACCAATTATCCCAGCTAAAGCTATTAACCCTAACATACTAACAACCATTGCCATTATAAAATCACCTAATATCTTAAATATACTATTATCGTGCTTGTTTATACGCATCAGCTTTACTCCAATTTGGTTGTATATTATTTGATTTAACACGTTTTTTACGTTTAGTTTTCAACGTTGGTAACCATTGCATCAACTGCTCGTACAATGCTTTGTGACTGTTTTTACTCATGTTATTTATTGTTTATTTAAACTTAATTGTTTTACATCCATTTTAATTATATGTCTATTCCTACTAAATTGCTCCATAGTCCATTCAATATTTTTCGTCTCAATAATGATTTCCCCATCACGTTCTTGATCCTCATTAATTAATTCAGTGTACTTTAATCTAAATTTGTTTATACCCATGTTATTATTTATTTATATTATGTTAAAAGTCAGCATCAAATCTTATTTCTGTATCGTCTGAATATCCATCGTCATCTCCCCTGTAGTATTTCTTCCACAGGTCATCATCGCTCTTAAGGCAGCTAATGCATACCACTTTTTTACTTATAGTATTCAACATCTCATCATATACTAATAACTCGGCTTCAAAGTCCGAATCCAAGTCTTCTGAACTCCAATCACCATCCTCACCCCATATTCTATCTCGCCCATGTTTATCAATCTTCTCTTCCATGAATTCAAGTATTGGAGTATCCGACAATAACATTTCCTCCATTATAGTAGGCTTACCACACCACTTACAATAATTCTTTAAACTTCTCTTATATTTGGACCCCATTTAAGTTGATTTATTATTCGATTACTAACCGTTAGCCATTGTTTATCATCTATTGCGAATCTGAATTGTGTTATATCAAATTCTCTATTCTCACCAATGCATTCATATCGTTTACCTTTAAACTCAAATACATACTCCTCTTCTATGTCATGTTTACTACACGCCAAAATTTAATGTTTTAAAGTTGCTTTAATCTTTATCTATTGGATTTTCATTCTCATCATACTCGGGAGCAAATACTAATTCATAAATTATCCAACCCCATATTAATGTAAATCCCCCAATTATTACTATTCCTACCATATTGTATATACGTATTAGATTATTGTGTGGTGTTATAAAGAGCTTCGTTTGCCTCTTTTTGTTTTATATTCATTAATTGGCATGCTTATTGTGGAATGTAATCCACTATTAGCCCGCTTTTCTCTCATTATTTCTCTAAATATTGGACTTTCCCATTCACAACCTCTATATTCTCTTTTTTTTCTCATAACTAATCTTCTACTGCTCCACTACCTGTTGGGGGGGATACTAAATTTTCTAGTATTATAACTATCATCACTATAATTTTTTAAACTCGAATGTGGAAAATTAGGTTTTATTAAACATTTTCCATTTTTATTACCATATAAATGGATACCTTGACTATTAATTTCGGCATCATAAAATAAAGTATAATTATTATTTGTAATATCTTTCATTTGATATCCAAGTTTTTCTATATTATTTAAAAAGATTTTTTGGTCATTACACGCCATATGATATTCTTTATTTAAGATATCTTTAGAATTCAAATAAAAAATAGGTTTATTTGATTTTATTAACTCTTTTAAAGGGGTATGGGAGATTAGACCATTAGATATAGCGGCATGTGGTTGATTTCCGTGCCAGTTATCCTCGTCCTCATAATAACTTGCTACAAAACCTGTTTTATCATCCATTTCTTTTATAAAATAGGACATTATATTTGGTGTAGAAGGAATATAATCATCCTCAATTAAAAAACTATAATTAGATTTTGTTGTAGGTACCATTGTACGTAATGCATCTTTCCAAGCTCCATAACTTATATTATGGTTAGCTCGAGTCAAAAAGTTATAATTTTTTTGGAGCACTAATTCTATTGCTTCAATTTGTTGGAGTCTATGCTGAGGGCTATCATTAAATACAAACATAACATCACCTATATTTTTGGCAGTAGCTAACCATTTTAAATGGTTTTTAACATAGGTCATAGGAGTTGCATCTAACTGTCTTCTCCCCCCCATATAACATGCTACAATATAATTTACTTTTTTACTCATAATATAACTGCTTCTTCTATTGTTTTACAAATTAAAAATTTACCTTCACGTTGTAATACTCTATCTGCCCCCTGCTCATAAACATACATTCCTAATACTTGTTGGTTGATACTACCATCCCTATTAGCAAACATATGGGCATTTATTTCTTTAATTATTTCAAATGCTATATTATCTTTGTATACTATATTATAATTCATTTTGAGTAACTATTATCATGCCTGTATTATATGATGGAATATAATAATCAAATTTATATACTTCAAGTAATTCTGTTATTATTTTATCTTGCAGTTGTTTTGATTTACCTGTTATAATCTCTACAACCATTGCTTTATCAAATGATGCCCCTATAAGCAATGTTTCTGTTCTAGATATTGCTTCTTTATATGTTAAACCATGTAGGTCTATTTTATGATTCATTTTTAATTAGTTTACCTAATTCTTGTTGTAACTTTTGAATAGTACGTTTTGTATCTACTTTAGTACCTAATTTTTTTAACTCAAGTATTTGATTTGTGATTTCTTGGATTTTTTTTGATTTTGTCATAATAATGTTTTTATAAAGTGAATACTCCAGGCAATTAACCCATTTAATTGTAATAAAACTAAATTCCATTGTCTGCGAGTTATAACCTGAACTAGCACACAACAGAATCCCATTATAAATAATATAGGTTCTACAGTCCATTGTCCTGCTATTAAGAAACCTACACCCATATAACCAAACCTTGTAGCCAATCTTTCAATTGGTTTAAGACGTCTATCTCTGACCATTTGTTTTAATACTTGTCTCCACCAATTTTTAAATCCCATTATAATATTCCACCTATAATTAAATACATTACCATAATTAATAATCCTATACCACTAAAAAAACATCCTATATTAGATGATTCTATTTGTTTTTTTGATTTACCTTGATATTCTATTTTGTTTTCCATAACACTTGTATTGCTACTAAAATTACACATAACATTAAACTAATAAATGTTTTATTAGTAATGCCCTCTTTAAAAAAATAACTAACTCCTAAGGCATAAGTAGAAATACCAATAGAAAACCCTACAAATCTAGTAGGCCAAAGTAGACCATCAAATCCTTCTACAGTATATTTAGTACCCCAAATATAAAAAAATGAAATAACCAATCCAAAGCAAGCTAAAATAAACTCATTATTTTTAAACCAATCCCATTTAAATTGCCCATTGAGTTGAAAGAAAACAGCAACATGTCCCATTGTAAACCAAAATATCCCTAAAAATAATTTATTATAATCCATATTATATTGTTTTCATTACCTCAGAATATGCTTTATCATAAACATCTTCTAATAACATTCTGGGGTGTTGGTTTCTAATTTCTGATACCTTTTCAAATAATTGAGAACGTTGTCCATGCTCATGAGCGCTGTATACTAATTCTTCTATTCTACTCATTTAATTTGAAGTTTGTCCATAATTACTTACTTTTGTTAATAACCATGCTTGACCAGCTCCACCTGCATTGTCAGGTTTCATTACTATCATTTGAGTTCCTTTTAAATAAAACATTAACCTATATTCATCATCTTCTTTTTGGACATATAGATGTTTTTCTTCTATAACAAATGTGCCTTCAGCTACTTCTCTACTACCATCTAATTTAGTAATTCTTAGAAATTTATCTCCTTCCTCAAAATAATCCATATAAATTATAGTAGCTTCATCCCAACTAGACCAAGTACCGTATATGTTTTCATTACTAGAATCAAAACCTATTTTAGTATTTTCAGATGTTTGTGCAAATAATGCACTAGCACCCATAAGTGTAAATAAAACTATAGCAAGTATAGCTAAAAATGTGATTGAGTCCCTATTAACTCTTTCTTTTCTATTCATAACATTAAATTTTTATTTTCTAAAAACATCCAAAAGCGTTCTAACCACAAATTGATTTTAACCCCTTCAATTAGGTCTTCTCCATCAGCACCATCTTCTTTTTTGGCAGCAACAAAACCAATCCCCATATCACAATAGTCTCTTGCCTTATCTCGTTCCCCTAATTTATAAAAACTCTTTGCCTTATCCAAGCAATTATGTAAAACTTGTCTTTCTACTTTACTCATTTTCGTCTTCTTCTTTTGTTTCGATTAATTCTGTTATTGTTTCTTCAACCCAATATGCTGTTGGGTCGTCAATGTAAATATTCTTACATTCATAATGTCTAATTGCATCTAATAATGCCTCACCTAAATCACTATCGTAGTAATAAACATTTTCTTCTATTGTAATGTTATCTGGTTTTTGAGCTGCTACATAAATGCTATAACCATCTGCTGTTGATTCTTCATAGATATAAAAATCACAATCCATAGACCATTCATCTACTATTTTTACTCCAAAATGTTTTAATAGCTTTTCTTTCATATTTTAAATAATTCGTAGTTACTATTCTCTGTTTTAAACTTTATGTAATCATCTCTCTGCTCTACAATCTCTGTTACTGTTGTAGTCTGCCAAGTAAAGAAATCATTAAATGGAGACATAAGTAATGAACGGCCGATGGCTGGTTCTTCAAACTTATCTTTGAATGTATTATCCTCATTCCACTCTAACCATAATACTTTAGCTGACTCTTTTACTAACTTATCTCTTTCTCTAACTAATCTATATTTAGGTTCTTCTGTATCTAAATTTAATAGTAGTTTAGGTTGTGCTCCTGGTATCATATATCTAAATCTAAATTATTATCTATAAGTAATTCATTTAATTTATGTCTACACTCCTTAAATGCATCATAAACTTCTTGTGACCTTTCATCTGGGAAATACTTAACCTGTCCTCTTAACCATTGTTTCATATCCCATAATGTGCTAAACATCTTAGATGCATCATTAGCCATTTGATATTCGGCTTGGTCTTCCGGTAAATTAAATTCTAATATTGCTTTCATATTAATCCCACCATTTTAAAATATTATGCTCAATATACGACCAAAGTAATTTATGGGCACGTTTTTGTTTAGCTCTACCTTCAAAATGTAGTGCTGTTTTTTCATCACTGATTAATTGTAACTCTGCTTCAGTGTAATTATTCTCATAAGATTCCTCCATTGTGTAATATGGGTCTCCTTTCTTATCAAACTCTCCAGTTTCAACAAAACTAAAATTGGATTTACCGTATTTTTTTCTTATTATATCAAAGTATTCCACTGCATAGTCTTCATCATATACTTTCTCCATCAATTCAACAGCAGTCCATATTTTAGTAGCATTTGTTTTTGCTTCTACAGTATAAGCTTTATCTGATTCTAAGTATTTAGCTGTTCGTTTTAGCTGATATTTAAACAGTTCTATAGATGAATGATAATCAAAATCATATCCTTTCCAAATAATAGGTAGAAAGTCTATTACACGTTTTATTCTATAAAAGAATCTTTTAATCTTCCACTTCATTACTCAACTATTTCTACTTCAGCCCATGCTACTAAATGTACTACTTCATTATCACTATTGGTACAATAACTATACATTCCATCTACATGGCTAAAATTTAACACTTCTTGCTCTTCAATAATTGGGGCAGCAGGAGGTATTTTAACATCTCCCACTACTCTAATTTTACTATTTCTAGGTACATCGTATAATTTCATATTACTTAATTTTTTGATTGTTAAATCTTTCTAATGTTTGCTCAACAGTTTCTTTTTGAGCATCATAACTCTTATGTAATCTTTCTTTATCAAGCTCATAACCATAACCTAATTGGAAAGTAACACTACTACCTGATTTAAATTCAATTACTACTATTGGAAATGATTCATATCCTCTTCTATATCCTCTATAATAATCAGTACCTGATTTAACTGTAGCTTCAGGATATAATTTTTGGTATTTAGCAACTGTATAATCTAAACATACTTGCTCCTTATTTTGTCTATGAAGCTCTTGTATTTTGGCTTTTCTATTTTCTTTAAGTTTAGTAAGCAATGTACTTGGCTTATAATATCTATATTGTGAAGTAATGGTAGTACACATTAATTTATTACCTTCTCTACTAACTGGAGCATTATATTTTACTATCTTACCTTTTTTAATAGTATCAACAATTAAATAAACACCACCTACAGCATTCATATAAGTAACTTCATACTCAAAATTAGTATTATTATAAGAATAACCAAATTCTCTTTCTTTAGTAACTTCATGAACTTCATAATTACTATTATAATCAACTCCTTGAACAAATCCTGCTTCATCAAGTAGCATCATTGTTCTATTGACATTTTCTTGACTTACAACTGCTCTTTTTGCTTCATTTTTAACAAAACTATCAATTTGTTCTTGTTGTTCTGTTGTCAAAACTAAACCTTCAAATAAATCTAACTGTGTATTCATAACCTTTATTAATTTAATGTTGTGCTTAACTGCATCAACAGGGTAAATATACGAACCCTAGCCCGGGTAGCCACATTTTTACGCATAAGTTTTTATTTTTTCTTCACTCACTTGTACTATAGTACCATTCATTTTTATTAAAATGTTACCATTGTGATGTATACCAAAACATTTTTTACGTTTATTATTATATAATATCCAATCTCCTTTTTTCATATTAAAATGGTAATGGTTCGTCAACTAAACCTTTAGGATAAAACTTAGGATCATCTATTTTTCGGTATTCAAAACTAGCAAATGGTTGTTCACCCATTTCTACTATCTCTATACAATCGGAATGACGTCTGTTTTCAATTGATAGCTTTAGATCATTGGCTCGTTTCTTAGCCATATAATCATTTTCAGCATAGACATACATTTCCATTTTTACTACGTATCTTTTTTCTTTACTCATGAGTTCTCAATTATTAATTTATTAATATCTTCTCTCGTTTGCCAACCATTAACATCCCACTGCTGCTCATCATCAGGCAAATTTTCATCTATAATAGCAACTTCAAATGAAGAAGCATCTTCAACTTTAGTACAAGCTGCTCTTACTCCCTCTCTAGATGTACTGTACATACCTTCTCCTGCAACAACTGATATAAACACTCCAGGTTTAAGTTCAAGTGTTGCTCTAATACCCTTTTTAGTAACAGGGTGTACTTCAAATTTTAAATCGTCAAATGTTTTCATAACTATCTTTTTTGATTAAAACCTATGGATTTGTCTACTGTTGTATTACCAATAGAATTAGTTTCTTGGATAATCTCAAATGCTTGAGACATAGTAATGAATTTTTTTTCTACGGCTAATGTTAAGCCTTGAATAAATTGATCTGTCATAACCTTTATTTTAAATTTTTAATCGCTCGAACCATTCGAACACGTAAATATACGAACTCTCCTCCGGGTAACCAAATCTAATCGCCGAAAGCTTCCTCTAATGTTGCGGGGTTGTCTCTTAAGTAAGCATTAAGTTTAGATTGCTCTTGCCATTCACTCATAAATTCTTGTTCAGCATCATTGGTTTTTACTTTAGGTTGCTTTAGCATCCAAGGTGTATTTTCTTTACACCATCTAATATAACCTGGGTCATATTGTTGTACTTCAGATATTAGTTTACCTTTATATTTGCCCCTTGGAAATCTCATATACGGGAATATACGAAAAAAAATATGCGCCTCCTAATGGAAGCGCATATATTGTTAAAAGACTTACTCTAATGCGTTGTTCTTATGATTAACGGAGTAAGAAGTTATATTTTATTGGTAATCTTTCATAAAACGACCGAAGTGTTCTTGTAATGATTTATCAGCGACATAGTTTTTAAAATCTTCAACATAATCATCTACCTCATCAAATTCATCACCTGCTTTTTTAACTGATGCCATGAATTGTTTGATTTCTGAATCTGTTGCTTTAGCATCATTTTTTAATGCTTTAACTATATCTTTCATTGGAGGTACACCTTTAAATTTAGGTAATGCTTCTTCAATGTCTTCTAAACCTTCATCATAATCTGCATCTGCCTTCATGTTAAAATTAACTGCGTCTTTTTCTTCCAGTTTAGGATCTGGTGTTCGGTAAAGACTAAGTCTTTTATGCATTTCATTACTCAAATGAGCAATTACATCTTCAGGATAAAACATATCGTCTTCAGTTAAATCATCCCATACATCATCAAAGGCATCTAGAAAGTTAGCCTTTAATGATCTACTAAGCAAACTTTCAATACGTTCAGCTACGTCGCTATCAATTCTTACTTCTTTAATATGACTAGTTGCTTTTTTATATGAAGCGCCTTTATCTACTTTTCTGTATGCTAAAGCTGCTGCTTTTTTCTTACCAGCAGGGATATCATTATCAGCATCTACGATATCATCGTATTTATCTTCTTTAATACCTGCTTTTTCTTGAGATGCTTCAATAGCTAAATCAACTGCTTCATTTTCTTCCATTTTAGAAGCCATATAAGCACCTAAATCGTCTGACATATCCATACCTTGTTCTCCTTGTGTTTTTTTAATTTCAGCATGGAAATCACTTATTTTACCTTGAGCTTCCATCATATCTCCAATTTCTATTGCTTCAATAGCATAATGTAAATGTTCTGCTTCTCTATGATAGTTAACATCAGTAAAGTCTTCAAATATTTTCTTTAATACTTCAATAGGAGTATCAATACTAGTACCTAAACCAGTCTTTAACATTCCATCATAATCAAAATCTTTAGTCCAACCTGAACCGATTTGGTATTGCTCGTAAATGTCTATTAAATTGTATTTGCTCATTTTTTATTTTTTAGGTTTTCTACCTCTACGTTTTTTTCCTTTTGCAGCTGCAACTACGTCTTTAGATTGTTCTACTACGTCTTTAGCTTCTTCAACTACGTCTTTAATTTCTTCTTTAACACGTTTAGCTCTACGCTTAACTTCTTTTACAGTTTCTTTAACATCCTCAACTGCATCTTCGACTTCATCAGGAATTAAATCCCCATCACGGTCATTTATTTTTCCTCTTTTATAAAAACCGAAATAATAAACGGCAGCTCCGATTACTAGAATTACTACTATAAGACCTATAATTTTTAACATAATAAATTAATTGATTAATATTTTATTATAAATATATAAAAATTAAGCTAAATTATATTTTTGCTTATATCGCTCTATAAATGACTTACCAACACCCACTTCAAGCCACTCAGCAATATCAGGTATGCCTGGTATTTTTTTAGCTGATAGAACATAATCAATATTTTTATTAATTACCTTCATTTTAGTTTTGGCATTAGAACGATTTGATGTTTTAAATACTACTACTGTAGGGCAATTTAGGTTGTATAAACGTTGATCAATTTTAGGTTTGGATTGTCTAGTACCTTTAGGGGGGATATGTTCCCATGAATAAGGACCATTTGATGATTTAGATCTATCAAATTTAATAATTGATCTAGATCCATCATAATCAGTACTATCTATAGTCCATTTATCTAATCTTTCTACTTGTTCACTTGGTCTTCCGCGACTCATAACTTTTTATTTTAATTATTTAATAATATATCTTTAATACCTACCTTATATTCACCCCACTTTGAAGAACATTCTTTAGTATGATGGTTATATTCAATAGTAATAGTACTATTGGAAATAACATCTTGGGGAATTTGAAAATAATCTATTTTATTATCCCATCTGTTATAAACTGCTATAAGTAAATCTCCATCTTTTTGGACACCTGTAATGGTAGCTGTTGATCTATCTCTTAATTTAATTCCATGTTTTTGTTTTATTTTATCTTGCCACTCATGGATTGAAGAAAATTTAGCATCAGTCCCATCCATAAAATCTGCTCCATGACCCGTATTATGTTTTTTTCTACCTGACCATTCAATAAATTTTTCCCAAATAGTTGCTGATGAAAGTAATCCTTCGTCAAGTAAAAAATTCATTTGTTGTTGGGTAAACTTTCCTAAAAACTTATTAAATTCTTCGGGGCAATCAACCATCAAACGTTTTACTTTATTTTTTTCTAATTCAGCAGTTAATTCTAAATAAGCACTCATAATTAATTTAATTTAAATATATTATACAAACGTTTAGCACCTGTAAATCCATACTTATTATGTAATTTTTCATGTAAATTAAAATCTAATACTTCATTACATCTATTAACAAAATCAATAGTACAACCTTTAAGTGAAGTAGCTACTTCAACAATTTCTTTAGCCATTTCTTTAGGTAATGCTATATTTTCTCTTTCATATTTAGACTCGTATGGTTTTGATTCGCCATCACCTTCACCACGATTTACTTCAGCATGTACTATTTCATGCCATTCAGTTAAAGGGTGTCTAATCAAATCTTGAACATTACTAAATAATACTTCTTTTAATTTTGATTTATTCTTAAGAAAAGTAACAATATTATATACTGTTGGTTCTTCTTTACCTTCAAATTTAACAATTAATTTATCCATATAACCTTTATTTAATGTTGTAACTTCATTATCACAACGTGGGGAATATATGTAAGATATTTGTAAAAGCAAAATTTCCCGCGCATTACTTTATTTTTTTTTCTAATTCTTTTATGTGTTTGCAACGCCCATCAAACGCTCTCCATTTACCTGGACAATTACAATGAAATTTACCTGATTCTGGGTAATATACCGTTTTATACGTTTTATTTGGGTCACTACTACTAGTTGATATTTCAACTATCGGTTCTTGTTTAACTTTAGGTTTGGGTTTAATCCATTTTATATCACTCAATTCAGTTTCAGGTAATACCTCCTTCCAAGTAGGAAGTATATATCTTTTACCTCCTATATTAGCTAAACTAGGTGGATTGAGTTCATGATGATATTCATATTTGAATACTCTAACACCAATATAATTACCTAAACCTTTTGGATTAACACTAAATGCTTTACCCTTAGGACCAGGTATTATTCTTGTCCTTACATTACCGTGCTTATTATAATTTTTGAATTCGTATAACATAACCTTTATTTACTATGTAAATATAATGAAGAAGAGCCGCTTTTCCAAGCAGCTCTATGTTTTTCTTTTCTATAGTATTTTTTCTTATTCCTATGAGGTGTAGGAACCTTTAAGGCATCATACCATTCATGCTGTGTAAGTTTTATTTTTTGTAATTTTTTCATCTTTAATTGATTGTAAATCTAATGATAAAGCTAAACATAAGTTTTTCAATTGACCTGCATTATGTATTGCCAAAAAATCCTCATCTGTTAAATTATTAAATAAAGATATTGTACTTAGCTCCATTTTACTTACCTTGCCCTCTATACGCTTTGACATAATTTTTACTTGATTTTAATTTAGATGATTTGCTTTTAGCATGTACACCAGGTCTTTTTTTTCTTGATTTTGAAACATAGTTATTTAAAACAATTTTTGCCATAATTTTTTATTATAAATATAAATCATATCCAGAAAATTGCTGCATGTATGTAGTTATTTTTACACCATTGCCGTCTTTTCTTATTTTGCCTGTTTTAAACCATTTTTTAACACTACTTGCTCCACCTAAATGTGCCGCAGCTAATAATCCTGATTCTGTTATTAATATACCATTTACTACTTGCCCCTCAAACTCATCTATATATTTTTGTAAATATTTTTTATTAGTTTGAAGTAATTTTCTCATAGCAGCCTCTTGAATTTCAGGCGAATTTAAAAATTCTTCTTTACTTACTTTGAAACCTAAACCCCTAAGTGTTCGTTTACCAAATTGGTATTTACCCATATAACCAAACCTATTAACAATATCATATCTATTACCTGATTCTTTAAATCCAATAGCTTTTAAAAATGCTTCATGTGAATTTGTTTTTAATTCAATATGAGGTACAGTTAATGGTATAACTTCAATATTACTTATACTTTTAACGGGTAAATCTAATACTGGAGTAGTGGGGAGTAGTTTTTCTCTGTAATCTTTAAATGCTAATAAAAAAATTGATACTCCTAATACTCCAATTTTTAATGTAGTTTTCATATTATTGATTTTTAAGATAATCTATTGCTTTAACAATCTTAGAACAACGTTCATAATCTTCATACTCTTCCATTGTAGTTAAATTTTGTTCTAATGTTTCAATCATATCAGGACGATCAATCATAATATCATAAAACATATCTGTATCCTTAGTATAAAGAGATACTACAGGTATTTGTTTTCTTTTAGTTTTAAGATTAGATATTGCTGTATCAACGATTAGATCATTTAATTCTTTCATTCCATCTCTAAAGATATTATTCATTTCCTCTGTAGTGTCAAATTCCCAATTATGTTTAAATTTCATGATTAAAAGTTTTTTAGAAAGTCACCTTTCATTGTTTTTGATTTTAACTGATTTGTTTTTTCATCATTTTTAAGCATTTTATCAGTTAATTTTTCTAAATGTCTTGATTTTTGTTTATCATAATCACGAGTAATTTTATGATGTTTTTTCTCTAATGATCTAGCTCGTCTTGCTTTTTTCATATTCTGCTTATATATTGGTTAACGTCATCTTCATCATCATCTCCTAATCCTAATTCTCTTAAACGTTCTAAATGATAAGTGTCTACCTCCCATTCTACTTTTTCACTAGTACCAAAATGTTCTTGTTTAGATTCTATTTGTTTAACATCTTTATCATTAAAGATATCTCCTACTGTTAGAAAATAATGATTATAACATAATAGTTGAACGTTATCTAAGCTGTAATTATTGCTATTATTATCTTGGAAATGAAGTAACAAAGGCATTTTATAATCTAATACTCGCCTTTCTTTAAAAGAACATACAGCACATTCCTCTGATAAATATCCCTGTTCTATTAAAGCGTATTTAAGTTTATTAGGATCAAATGAAGATGCTGCTATTCTACCCTCAATTATTTCTAACATATGGGGCATTTTTTTAGGTCCTTTTAAAAATTTAGGGATGCCTTTACCACTTTGATTTTTGTGACCATCAAACAATTTATATAACTTAGCCCATTTCTTGTAATGTTGATAAGAAACATGCAAATACCTAGCAGCAGCCATATTTGATTTTGTTTTTGCTTGTGCCGCTAAAATTTGTTCTTTGGATAGTGGTTTTGCCTTGGGCATTAGCTTCTATCTTTATCTGTGTTATTGATAATTCTATATGGGCCTTGTAAATTACGATCTTCTTTATCCATATTTAACATCTCAGCTTTAGCAGCATTTTTATCTCCACGTTCCAGAGCTGATGCTACAACAAACTGTTCATATTGGTCTTCTTCCATAATAACCGTTTCAGTCCAAGTATGGTCACCTGATCCTCTCATTATGGGGATACCACGTTTAGTACCTACTGTTGAACAATTAACACAAACTTTATACCCATATTGAGTTAATCTTAACTCGGGCATATCTTTTTTACATTTAATACATGGAATCATTTTCACTGTTAGTGGGGTTTTAATAGTCTGTCGCATAAATATATAACCTTTTTAATTAGGTGTGAATATACGAAAGGGTTTTAGAAAAACCAAATTCCTTCACCAAAAAGTTGTAAGGATAAATAATTTCTTAATTTCCACTTTAATTCTACATTATGTTTTGAAATTAACCCATATCTTTTATCATGACCTTTTCTATCTTCAATAAAATTAAGTGGAATGGGCCTTTCTAATAACTCTTCTAATATTTCTATTATTTCCATATTAGTAAACCTTTCTCCAGAACTAATATTTTGAATACCCATTATTGGAGATTGAATTAATTCCCATATACAAGTTGAATTATCATCAGCATGTATCCATTCTCGAATATTTAAACCATCTCCATATATTGGAACAGGTATATCATTTTTGATACAATTAAGTATTGTAGGTAATAATTTTTCTTGGTGTTGGTTTTTACCGTAATTATTACAAGTGCGAGTTATTAAATATGGTAATCCATATGTTCGACCTGCTGATTGAACTAATAAATCAGCTGACGCTTTAGTTGCTGAATAATATGATGATCCTACTAATGGGAAGTCTTCTGTTGCTAACACATCAGAGTTAATATCATTCATGTCCCCATAAACTTCATCAGTTGATATTTGGACGAATTTTTTTAGATTAGGGTTTTGTCTAGCTACTTCTAATAAATTAAAAGTACCTTCAACATTTGTTTTTACAAACGGTTTCCCATTTTTAATTGAATTATCAACATGACTTTCAGCCGCAAAATTAATTAAGTAATCATATACCCCTAAATCCTCTGGGGTTATATCACATATATCTTTTTTAATAAATTGAACTTTAACATCTAAATTATTTAAATTAGAAGCGTAAGTTAACTTGTCTACTAATACAATTTCAACTGTTGGGTTTTGTTTACCTACTAAATTTATAAAGTGGGATCCTATAAATCCTGCTCCTCCTGTTACTATAATTCTCATTTTCCTAATTTATCTTTTTCTGAAATTGTCAGTTTATCTGCTGTAGTATAAGATTCAATAATATTTTTTACTTTTGGGATTGTATCCCAAACTATACTATGTTCACTTTTAGGATTGTATTTTCCTGAAACTAAGTAAGTGAATATAGTATCAGGTTCTAATGTTAAAAATCCATGGGCATATTCACTACTAATAAATAAATCATTATCTTTAGTTAATTCATATGTTTTAACTTGTTTAGTATTTAAATTATATATTATATCTAAAACTTTTCCTTGTATTACTTTAACTAGCTTACTTTGATAAGGAAATGTTTGATAATGTAACCCCCTAAATGTATATCTAGCATCATTTATACTAATATTCATTTGGTCCCATCCTTCTAAATTATAAGGAATAAATGTACCGCGGTTATCACTAAAAATTGATATATTATTTTCCATTAATAATGTCAGGATTTTGTTTTATAGTTTGTTTAGTAATTAAATCTTTTAATTTAGTAGTTGACCACCCATGTGATCTAGAAGTATATAATACTTTAATAGGTAAATCATCCCCTGTAAAAGATTTACCTAAATAATCTTCACCTAAAATTCTTAAATCTGGTTTAAATGTTTTAATTAAACCTAGTAATTCTTCTTCAGTTTGATACATATAAACTTCATCAATATATTGAATTGACATTAATGCTTTATACCTATCCCAAGCAGGGATTACTGGTTTATATTTTGATTTTCTATGTAATGAAGGATCATTTTGTAAAAAAATAATAAATTTTTCACAATGACGTTTAGCTTCTTCAAATGTAACTATATAACCAGGATGTAATAAATCAAAGTTACCAGCTGTAAATCCTAATTTGTAATTTTTCATAATGTGTAATATAATATAAATAAGTTAGTTAACCAAATATTCTTCCATAGAAATTATATCAATTCTTAAATTTCCTAATTCAAAACTTCCAATTTGACCACTATCTTTAATGATAGCAGATAGTTGGCTTATATAAGTAAAATCTTGTTGGGTAAATTGTTGTGCATCTATATTAACTAAAATACTATTTTGTTTTTCATTGTCAAATGGTTTTAGTTTTTGATATAAATCAATAACGGTATTTGGTGATTCTAATGTGATGTAGTTATCAATTAATGAAGGAATGTTCCCCTCATCTATATAAATAGTATCAAACCAGGGTTCTAACATTGCAAGTAATTGATCAGTACAATTTTTAATAATTAAACCTTTATCATATTTAGGATTTATAATTGGAAATTGGTATTTATCATTTTGAATCCAATCACCCCATTTTCTTAAAAATTCTCTTCTACATCTTCCCATAGTAGATTTGTAATCAGCATTTTCAATACCTACACCTTTATTCCATCTATGGCCTCTACAAGTCATATGGTAACATAAAGAATCCCTTGACTGTACCATTTCATAACCTGCTAAAATCCATCTATTAAATATATCTGAGTCTTCGTAACCATAGGGAGCAAACCTCTGATCATGACCCCCAATGGATAAATGGTCTTCTTTATATAACATCCATGGAGCAAATATACCTTTTGTAGTATTATCTTTTTCAGAAGATGCTTCTCTAATAACAAACTCTTCAAAAGCATCCCACATAAAGTTATCATGATCATCGCCAAAATTCATTACTATTTTTTCCTTACCAGGAGGATGGATTGGCGGTTCTATTCTAGTAGCACAGACTACCTTACCTTTTTGCAAATGCTTCAACATATTCTCAAAGTAACCTGGTCCTATAATCATATCTGAATGAAGTATAGAAACTATGTCTGTTTTGGCCAATCTCATTCCTTCATCATACCAGTAAGTATGCCCTCTTCTTTCCTTAGAAATTATAGTTTGCAAATAATCATCATTTAGGTTTGATAACCATTTTGATGTTCCATCTTCTGAAGCATCATCTATAATAATCATATTAACTTTAGGTGCGTACTTTTTTATACTTTGATAAGTATTTTTTAAGTGTTCTAATGTGTTATGACTAGGAATTATGACAGTATGTTTAATATATTTGTTTTCCATGTTTCTACATTATAATATTTTTTATAATTTTCTTTAGCTTTCAAGCTACATTCTTTATAAAACTCAGGGTTATCTCTTAATAAAAGGGATAATTTACGTGCTCCTTCTATATCTTCAACATTTACTGATAAATCTGGGAAGCATTTATATTGAGTATCTACTAATTCGTTACCAATACAGGGTATACCAAAATAAGCACAATTTAAACTAAAAGTTCCAGCTGCAATAGTGGGCATTAAATGTACAGCATATTTAAAATTAGCCAGTTCTGTAATCCAATCATTCCATATTAATCTTGGAAAATGATTTAAATTAGGTAATTGATCTTCATTTATTCTTTTACTGTGTGATTCTTGAGCCCAAATTGGGTTATTAAATTCTTGAGCCACATAATAACTTTGAAACCCTCCATACCAATGAGAAAAATTCCCTCCTATTAAAGTCTTATCTTCAGTTTTAGGAGTTATATTTTTGATATAAAAATCCCTCATTAAAGTTCCTATGGCTTGTACAGGTTTAGTTGGAAATAATCCTTTATAAAATTTTACGTCATGTTCATTATGGGCTAAAATACCATCGAAAGATTGAAGCTGGTTGTAGAAATAAATTTGGTTATGGACTTCATAATCATTAAACCACCAAGTAGGACCTTCTTGAACATAAAATATTTTTTTATTATTTTGTTTAGTAAGTATTTCTTTATAAGGAAATTTTAAAATATCACTAATTGGGTTTTCTTTAGAAGAAAGAGAAACTCCCCCATCGGCACTTAAATAAACTTGTCCTTTAGGTAATATTAAAAGTATAGCATCATAATTTTTAACATTTTCAATTTGTCTAAGATTAAAGTGATCAGCATTTAAAGCATTCATCCATGCAAATTCAGTTCTCATATTAGGGTGATCATTAGATACTTTCCCATTAAATCCCATTTCGGTTAAAAATGCTACTTTCATTTTAAAATTGTTTTACTGACCCATCTTTATAAACATATTTAGTCCCCCTAATACAACATTCCCTTATAGTACTATATGGACATAAAGTTATAGTTTTAGTATCTTTACCACTTGCGGCATCTGTTATACCTGCTTGATACCCGATATTAAACAGTGCTTTACTTTTAATATAAACTTGTTCTCTTAAAGATAATCCTAATTCTGAAAAGTCTATACTGTTAGGGAAACATTTTCCCCATTCTGTAGTATTAATATCAAATTCACTAAAATAAAATACAGGTTTATTATGGTACTCTTTAGTTTCTTTAATTAAATAATGATCATAATCCCATCTTCCTTTTAAACTTTCTATCCTTGAAGCAAACAATAAACACCCATAAGGCTTATCTCCAAAATGTTTATTAATTATATCTTCGCATTTATCTATTTCTTCTTGATCAAAATACAATTTGGGTCTTGAATCTATATTTTCTAAGTCTTCATCTGTGAACCCAAATCTTCTTAAAATTTGTTCAGCAAGTGGTTCATCACAAGATCTTACCATTTCCCCATCGTGGATTAAAGAACTATAACAACGGTCATGGTCTGTAAATATTCGGGTGAATTCTCCTTTACTAAAAAATTTATCAATGTAAGGGTTGTTTTTATGGATAATATCCTTATTATCTAATGCTTTATTTTCCCCTTGGTAGCTCCAATTATTAACCCCAGGAATCATTTGTTTTACATATTCTTTTGTTGGTAAAGCAATTTTAATTTTAGGGTATTTTTTCTTCAATGCCTCAAAAATTCCACTTCTAATTCCTAAGTCTCCTATGCTATAACACATTCCCATAAAAGGAAACCAACCATCATAATTTTCTGGGAGTAAAACATCATTAATATTTTTTAAATTATTTTTATGTACCCCTAAATAGTCTACATTAACCCCAGCATCAATAATTTGATCATTTATAATAAACCATTGTCTCATAGTGTGTCGTAATATGCGTTTTGTTTTTCTTGACGATCAATTGTTTTAGGGTGATATAAAGATAATTGTTCGGTTGAAGGGATAGGAGCATATGTTTTAAAACCCTCTAAAACCTCATGTACTTTATTTTTCCATTTAATTTCAGGTTTATTTTTCCATATACGCCACTGGTAATCGGGGTAATTTACCCACCCTTTATCATTAACTTTCCAACCCCATTTTTTGATGTGTTCATCAGTTAATCCTTCGACTGTATTTACTCTTGGAACTAAATATACTTCGTTATCAGGGTTATTACCTAATATTTCTGGGAGGTAACCTAATAATACCTGATGGGGCATTTCATCAGCATCTATTTGGAATATATAATCTCCTGAACAATATTCTGTTAATTGGTTTTTCCAATCAGCAAAATGACCATTAAAATCAAATCCTCTCCATGTTTGTACATTAGGTAGTTTATTAAATTTCAATAAATAACTTAATACTTCAGGGTCACCATTTTTGCTATCATATAGAATAACTATTTCATCTTTTATTCTCTTATTTTCTAATAAAAATGGAACAAGTTTCTGTATTTCAAGAAACTCATTACATACTGTTATTGCATAACTTATTTTCATATTGTTCTATTCTGGTAGTAATCCAATATATGAAAGAGCATCTATAAAATCACGTTCTTTAAAATATTTTATAGTAGTCATATCAGCTCTATATTTTTCACCTTTATATTTTTCTTGGTCTTTTTTAGGAATTTTAATAGCTTTTACAGCACCCCAATTCCAATTTTCTATATCTGTACCTGAGGCAAATATCATGCCATTTTCTTTAATATTAACCGTATTGGGTAACCATATTAGTTTGGTTTTAGGATCGGTCCATGCTAGATCTTTATAAATTTCAGGTAAAATATCTACTTGTTCCTTATAAAATTCAGAACCTTCTAACATTAAAGTATTAGTCCAAAAACCACATGATAAACTATAATAATTAGTAATATCTTTGTTTATTTCTGTTTTGTAACATAAATCCCCTCCGGATTTAGGACAATTTATTATTCCATCATGATTCATATTATATTTTATTTAGTTTAGGTAAACCAATATTAGATAAATTTAGTGTACTCATTGTTGGAAAATCGGGGACGTTTTCATTAAGTTGATCTTCCACTAAGTCTTTCATTTTATCCCAACTAAAGGTATCTTTAATATACTTTTTTTGTTTTCTAGATCGAGATAAATGTTTTTTATAATGTTTATAAACTTGTCTTAAAGAACTAATAGAATTTTGAGGGTCAACTTGAAACCATTTAGCTTCTTTTATTAACCAATTATTAGAAGCTGATCCATGAACATTTTCTAATTTACCAGGAAGTAAAACATTATATTCAGTTTTTAAAAAATCTATGTGACCACTCCAACCTGAAGCTATAATAGGCTTACCTGTAGTAGCAAATTCTAATAGAGGTCGACCAAATCCTTCCCCTTTAGTGAAACTAACCATGGCTTTAACTTTAGGATGATTATATAATTCATTCATTTCTGAATCATCAAATTCTCCATTTAATAGATAGATATTAGGTAAATTAGCTTTGCCATGTAAATCTCTAATTTGTTTAATTTTATCTAAAATACTATCCCTACTACTATATGAAGCTACTCCAATTGAAGATTTTAAAATAAGTGCGGGTTTTTTACCTATGCCCTTTTTAAAACTTTCATAAAAAGAATTAACTAATACACCAACATTTTTTCTATCATGCCCATATTCTCCTTGCATCCAATGCCCGACAAATAAATAACAAAATTCTTCTTTTATATCCTTAAAAGTAATCGTTTTAATTTCTCCACTTGTTATTGGTTTATAAGTAGATACATCCACCCCCTCAAAAATAACTTCAATTGGTTTTTCTAGTTTTACTTTACCTACAATTTGACCTGTTCTTTTATCTTGTCTATCATAAGCCATTTTTTCAAAAGTATCTTTAGCAAATTGTGAAGAAACCCAATTTATATCCATTCTATTTAAACCTTCTACCCATTCTGCTTTACATGCTGTAGCTTCAATTCCAGCTGTTAAACCAATATTATATTTTCCAATAGGTTGAAATTCATTAGGGATTGTAATCTGCATCCAAATTTCTGGTTGGGTTTTTTGCCAATCTTGGGTAGCTATATGTTTATATAAAAACCCCCATTCAGAATGGTCTTCACAAAACCCCCAAGAGGTTTCACCCCATTTTTGTGATAATAATTCTACTTTATATTTATCTAATTCGATAATAGCTTTAACTATATCTCTTGATCTTGCCCCATATCCTGAATAAGTATCGAAAGGGCAGCTTATAACAAATCTTGGTTTACTCATTAATATATAATTTTATGATTTAAAAATTTACCTTTATAATTATTTGCATTAATTACTTCATATTTTTCTCTTGGTTCCCATACATCAAACAATTCGTCCAAAGCATTTATTACTCTTTTTGCTTGATGTGTAGAAGTAAATCCAGCTTCATCACTTAAAGCCCATTCTCTTCCTTTTAACCCTCTTCGTTTAAGTTCTTTCCTACCTAAACTATAACATTCTTTAATTCTTTCAAAAGCATCTTCCCAAGTACACCTATCATCGTAAATGTAAGGAGTTGGAGGAGAACCTTGAATTGATCTTGATGTTGGGTAAACTGGGAATGCCCATTCACCATGTTCTTTATATGTACCCCTATGGTTAGAAGGAACATCGGCACTTGGTGTAAACCATTTTCCTTTTTCATCTATAAATCTCATCTGATCTTGCATACCTCCTGTAACATTAGCAATAATAGGAGTCCCTGCTAACATAGATTCAGTATTGGCTAACCCCCAACCTTCATTAGAAGATAATAATATATGAACATCTGCTATATTATATAACCAGTTTAATTGTTGTTCAGTTAATTTTGAATCTATAAAAATTACGTTATCTTTATAACTTTCATCAAATAAATATTCTTTAACCTTAGGTAAATCAGTTCCAGCATTAGTTATTCTTTCAACTTTTAATACCATATAACAATCTTTAGCTTTTTCTTTAGGTAAAGAATCTAAAAATGCTCTAAAAGCCATCATTGCATCTGGTATTTGTTTTCTTCTGATGTTTCTTGAGTTAAAGTAAAGAACAAATTCTGGGTCTTTGTTTTTGAATACAGATTTTTTAAAATTAATTAAATCCAGATCATTATCCATAAGTGGGAAAAAATGGGTAATATCTTTACCATGGGGGATATATTTAAAAATTCTATTACCTTCATGCCCCTTTAATACCAATTTATTAATGTTAACAGTTTGTTTTGAAATCCCCATTAATAAGTCGCATGCCTCATAATATGGTCTATTATACATAGGAGCTGGGTAATCGTCCCAAATGTTTAGGTAAGTAATTGGGATTTTTTTCCTAATTTCTTGTTCCATACTCCAAATATAGGTAAAATATCTAGGATCTGTAATTAGAAAGAGTGCATCCGGTTTTTCTAATTTAATTATTGATCTTAACATTTGTGAATCCCCATACCCCGCAGCAGGATACAATAATACAGATGAATCATTTATTCCCATAAGTTCATTAGTATTTTGGGATAAATCTAATCTTTTTCCTTTTTCAGGATGGTCTATAGATCCAGCTATCTGTACCCAATTAAAATGGTGAGAAGTATGTAATACAATTTCCTTTGCTATCGTGGCAACTCCTGAATGTACTCTAATATCATCACAAATTAGAAGTATTTTTTTTCTTTTATCCTTAGGGATATACTTAAAGTCTTTATTCATAAGATTTATAAATCGAGATTAATTTGATTAGTAATTTGTTTGCGAAAATCCTCATCTGTAAGATACAAAAATAAAGCCCGATCGGCCAGTTTTTGGAATGAAAATTTACGTTTTACACACTCAATTTTAAAATTCTCGAATAAATCACTTTTGACTTTAACACTAGTTAGTGTCATTTGTTTTTTTGTTGTCATAATCTTTATTTATTAAAACGTTTATTATACATATATAAGTATTACTCAAAATGCGCCTTTGCTCCACATAGTTCTTTATCTTCTCCATAGGGGCAAAATGTACAATTCCATTTGGAAGGAGATTTTGGGTAATCTATTTCTTTAATATTTCCATTTGAACTAAAACACTCTGTTATAAAATCATTTATAGCATTATTAGCTCTATTTATTTTTATTTTGCCACTAGGTGGTACAAATGTTTGTACTCTATAAGCTTGGTGGGGTGACATAATTTTATCATCATCCCAATCTAGTACTTTTCTTTTAACAATAAAAAACTCAATATCAATTTTATCTAATGGAATCCCATATTGTTCAGAAAAGAATTTTTTATATAATATTAATTGAAAATGTTTATCTTCATTTTTCTTGTCATATGAATTCCACCCTTTAGTACTGGTTTTTATATCGATTATTTTAAATGTATCTGTTTCCTCATGGTATGTTACAACATCCAGATATCCCATATATAATATGTTATTATACATTTTATTTGGCGCAATTACAATTGGTATTTCACAGCCAACTAAATATGTACCTTTTTTACTAAAATATCTACTACGTTTTTTCTTAAACCACTCTAATATAGCAACCCCATCCTCAAAAAATTCCCTCATTTCTTCAGCAGAAGAAAAATGTTCATTATTATTAGTTTTGTATTGTTTTTGATATTCACCTATAAATTTTTCTTGAAAAAATTCTTCTATATTAATTTCCCTATCAGCAGCCGCTGCAGATTTTTCATACATCACATCTAAATAATGCTGCATTACTTCATGTATTGCAGTTCCAAATACAGTGTGTATTGAAGAATTAAATCTTTTAATTTTATCCTTATATTGGAGTTTCCAACGATAAGGACAACTTCGGAAAATTGACATCTGAGAATAGGATATATTCTTTTGGTATGCAAAATTAATTTCCTTAGGTGGATTTTTTTTAATCTCCTTTACTATTTTAGGTATTTTTTTAGCCAAACTATTTTTTCCATTTGTCTCGACCTACTAAAAGACCGATTATTCCATAATTGGCAATGTCTATAAATGTATCTTCCATACCTTCACCTTTAACAAATGATCTACCATTAATTATTAGATTTTTAAGACGTGAAATTTTGTCTGTAAGTCTAATACATAACCCAGTCAGTGAAAATTGTTTGTCATCGCTATTATTAACGATATCTCCGCCTAAAGCAATGTTATTTAACCCATAATCCATATGTTTACGAGCAAATAACTCATACATTTCTTTTTGAATATTTTTAAATTCTTTAGATAATTCAGGGTATTCTTTTTCAAATACCTTTACATCTAATTTTGATCCTGATTTTGCATTCATTATTTCTCTATCACTCATAACTTTTGATAATTGGACTGCGTTGGAAGCAAAATGTCCCCCGCTATTAATTTTATTTTCTAAACTCTCCATGTATTTTTTGACTGAATCACCCATTGATTTGTGCTTTAGGATCAAAATATTGCCCCAATGCATTCAATTTATCATCGGCATCTACTAGCATGATAAGTGCTTCTTCGGCATTTTTATAAAAATCTTCTGTGGAATGGTCTCCAATTCCTACGGCTTTATTACCTAATAATTCAAGTGATAATAATGCTTTAGCTTTATCTGCTTCAGCAGATGTTTTTAACATATTGTATAATTCTTTTGTCATTTTAATAACGGTTTTATTTCTTTTTTATTTAATCCTCTGTTGGTTAATATACGATTAATTTCTGGGGTATCCAATATATTTATATATTCCTTTGCTTCTTTACTTGAACATTGAAAATAATCTTTAATGTGATTTGTTAAATCTTTACTAGGTTGTTTTACCTTAGACTTAATATACTTATTCCATTTATTATTTTTAGGAATAAATTCCTTATAAATAGAATATATCATTCTTTTTTCCTGAGGTGGGAAATCTTGAACATAGTTAACTACTTCAATATAATCAGGATTCATTGATATAAATCTATGAACCATATAACTATTCCAAACCTCCCAGTCTTTATCTGTAAAAGAATCAACTGGGGGTTTGGTAGTATTAATTGCTTTTAACCAATCAAAAATATTTTTCAAATCTAATCCATTAAGTCATCAGCTAATTCCTCTCTTAATTCTTTTGGAACTGAAGATTTAAGAATTTTCTTAGTTGCTGGATCATAAAAGACAGGGATTGGAAGTAAGGCATCTTCATCTGTCCCCATTACAAATTTGGATACAGTTCTTAATACTACTCCTTGTTGAAAAACAACTCCTCCATCAAATGTTTTAACTGGGGATGTGTTTTTTAGATCAATTGGGGGTTGTTGTACTTGCTGTTGCATAATTATTTATTATTTATTAAGTTTTGAATTAACGACATTGTATTTATTTCCTTGTCGATTCGGAAATTTGCTTTATATTGATGTTCATTTATTAAAATAGCTGCTGTACCTTCTTTATTTTGTAAGTATTCAGAAGCACGTTCATATAATGCTTTAAATAATTCATCAAAATCATCTACATTAGCATCGGCTATAATTTGACGTATATCATTATAACAATCTATTCTATTATGTTTAGATCCCTCTGATAAAGCATTAATAACTTTATCTATATAATTAGATGATACTAATACTGATTGGTCTAATTTTAATGTATTATCTTGTGTAGATAACTGTATAGTATTAATACATTTACGTAAATCAGGGTAGTACTGATTAACTAGGGGTACTAAATCATTTATATCATGTTTAATTGATTCTTGTTGTAAAATCCAATTTAAATGTTTAGCAACATCTTTTTTAGTTGGGGGTACAATTTTAAGTACTTGACATCTAGATTGTAGAGGATCAATGATACGCTCTACAAAATTACAAGTCATAATAAACCTTGTCGTACGCGAGAAAGTTTCAATGATATTACGGAGTGAAGCCTGCGCCTGTATAGTAAGAAAATCAGCTTCATCCAAAATGACCACTTTAAGTGGTTTAAAAGAAGCCACGCTCGCAAAACCTTGAACTTTATCACGAATCGTCTCAATACCTCTTTCATCTGAGGCGTTAATATAAAGATGATCGCAATCAAGATTTTGAACACAAAGTTTTGCCAAAGTAGTTTTTCCTGTACCAGCGGGTCCATAAAATATTAAATTTTGAATATCATTCTGGTCTAAATATTTAGAGATAGATTTTTTAATATTCTCATTGCCAACATAATTTTCTAATTTAGATGGTCTGTACTTTTCTACTAATAAACTATGATCCGTATTCGCCATATATTGAATATTTTTTTTCTGGTTCAGGTATTACTTCTGTTTCTTTAGAATCAATTGCATATAAACTACTTTTCAATGGTTCTAATCTATAACTTCCCTTAAACCCTGTTTTAACCATATAAGCTTCTAGAGTATCGGTTAGTGATTTGTGTACAGGACCCTCTGGTTCATTCGCAACTAATCTCCATTTATCACCAGGCGGTACTCGCCTGGCGATTAGGATATTTTTTTCTTCAATTTGTGTAGCCATAATATACGAAATTATCTTACATCATCCCCATCATTGAGGGGTCAATTTGAGGTTGTTTTGATTCTTCACTTAGTTCATCTACTACAGTACATTCGGTAAGTAATACTGTACCAGCTACTGATGCTGCGTTTTGTAATGCTGTTCTAGCTACTTTGGTTGGGTCAATAATACCAGCTTCTTTCATATTAACTATTTCATCAGTTTTAATATTATAACCTGCCCAAGTATCATTACCAGAATTAACTAAATTATCAGCTAAAATTTGTCCTTTTACTTTATCATAGCCAGCATTAACTAAAATTTGATTAAATGGTTTAGCACATGCCTCAATTACAATTTGAGCTCCAGTTGATTTAGCTTCTAAACCTGATGAAGCATATAATAATGCTGTCCCACCTCCTGGTACTATTCCCTCTTCAATAGCAGCTTTTGTTGCATGTAGGGCATCATCAACTCTATCTTTTTTCTCTTTCATTTCAGTTTCAGTATTTCCACCTACATGAATAATAGCTACTCCTCCTGTGAATTTAGCCAACCTTTCTTGGAGCTTTTCGATCTCAAACGGCGTTGTTGCTTTTGAGATTTGTTGTTGTAATTCTTCAATACGTGCTTCAATTGATTCAACTGTTCCTTTTCCATCTACAATTGTTGTTTGTTCTTTTTCTACAGTTACAGTACGAGCTTCACCAAACCATTCCCAAGAGAATTTATCTAGTTTCATACCTTTTTGTTTATCACATACTACTCCACCTGTAGTGACAGCAATATCTTCTAAAACTAATTTACGTCTATCACCAAAATCAGGTGCTTTAACTGCTACCACTTTCATTGTACCTCTCATTTTATTAACAATAAGAGTTGCTAAAGCTTCATTATCAATATCTTCAGCTATAATTAAAAGTGATTTTGCTTGTGCCGATACTGCTTCTAATATAGGTAATAATTCTTTTACTTGAGTTATTTTTTGATCAGCAATAAGGATTAGGGGGTTATCTAATGTAGCAGTCATATTACTATTATTAGTAACAAAATAAGGAGATTTATATCCTCTTCCAAACTGTAACCCTTCAACAGTTTCTAAATAAGTTTCTCCTGTACGAGATTCTTCGATATGGACAACCCCCTCTAATCCTACTTTTTCAATTGCTGTAGCAATTAATTTCCCAGTTTCGGGGTCATTATTAGCTGAAATTGATGCAATTTGTTCTAATTGTTCTTCCCCTGAAATATCTTCTGATATTTGGTTTTTCAGATTATTAACTACTTCTTTTACTGTAGAATCAATATCTCTTTTAATTTGAACTGCATTTTCATTATTATTTAGAGCATTTAACCCAGCTTGGATCATTTCTCTAGCCAATAAAGTAGAGGTTGTTGTACCATCACCTGCTTTTTCAGCTGTTTTAATTGCGGCTTGTTTTACTAATTGTACTCCTAATTCTTGATTAGGATCTTTTAGTGTAATGGATTTAGCCACAGTAACACCATCTTTTGTAGATTGAGGAGCACCCTGTGGGTTAGAAATTACTACATTTCTACCATTTGGTCCTAATGTTGATACTACAGCATCTGCTAGTGTATCAATTCCTTTTACTAAATTGGTTCTTGCTTCTGAACCTAAAATAACTTGTTTACTCATTTTTAAATATCGTTTAAGATTTCTTTTTCAGTTTCACTTACTTCTGTTTCTGCAATAGCTTCTTCAATTGCAACTTGGGTTTTAACCTTGGCTAAAATCTGGTTTTCAGGGCCTACATAATATTCTTCCCCATTATAAGGTAGTTTAGTAAAACCCATTGTAGGTAATACTACTTTATCTCCAATTTTAATTTGGGTAGAAATAAATTCTCCAGTAATAGTTGGCTTTCCAGGTCCCACAGCTACTACAGTACCCATTTCGTTTTTTTCTTTTCCTAAATCTGGTACAATAATATTACCATAGGTTGTTTCTTCAATTTCTATAGGTTTAACTATAACAGCATCAAATAGCGCTTCTAATTCCATCAGTGTAATTTTTAATTTGATTTTTAATTAATTTATAATTTTCTAAATATTCATTTAAACTATCAAAATCATCTTTTGTAGTTTTTAAGTCAGCAATTTTATTAATTGCTTGTTCAAATTCAGGATAATAATATAAAGATTTTTCGTAGGTTTTACTTTTACCTTTAGATCTAAAATGACTTGCATCAGAAGTAACCATTTCTTTTACAGTATAACTGTATTCATCTTTTGTGATGAAATAAGGTTCTAATAATGGGTCAGCAATAGTTTGAATCGATTTTCTTTTTACAGACATATAACTTGTTTTATTTTATTTATCCGTGAATATACGAAATAAGACGCGCTAGGACACGCTTTTTTTTAATAACTTCTATTGAATTTTAATAGTTTTTGGCTTTTTAGATTCGGCAATTGGAATAAAAATATGAAGTAAGCCATCCTTCATTCCAGCAGTTAAACTTTCAAGTTCAAATTTAGCTGCTACTTTATAACCTAAGTTAAAAGACCGTTTAGCTAATCCTTTATAGATATAACCAGAATAATCTTCTTCTTCTTTTGGTTTATCATAGATAATTTTTAAAAGGTCTCCATCAATTTCTAGTTGGATATCTTTTTTAGTTAGACCAGTACAGGCAATCTCAAAGTGAAGCCCTTCTTCGTCGTAAAAAATGTCTAGTGGGTGAGGTTGTTTGTTGTCAAACGTTGTTGGTTGAAAAGATCCGTCTGCTTTGAAAAAGTTTCGGAATAATAAGTCGAACGGTGTACGTTCATTGAATAATGTACTCATATCATTTAGTTTTGTGAGGCCGTAGCTCTCGGTTAATTTAATTTAAACATAACACGTGCCCTAGCTCCATCTTATGTTCTATTATACATATGTGATTACTCGTTTCTTGCAATAAAGTATTCACTATTTACTTCTTCTGAATAGAAGTTTAATTTTAACATTCCTTGTTCTGATAGTTTTAATATACCATTATCCATATCTTTATTAGAATTTAGTATATCTTTAAATATATCGGAATCAAAAGGTATTTCAATACCACTTTTAGATATATTACCTTGAATTTGATATGTAATCTTATTTGAAAATCCAGTATTATCACCAAATATAAATTCACAAACATTAGTCCCATCCATATCTGTAGTACTTGTGATTAACATATTATTTACATCAGCTAAAGCATTTTTAGCCTTAATCAAATGATCAATATCTTCTCTAGTTAAATCAAGCTCCATTTCAAATGAATCAGGATCTTCATAATAAGTATTTTTACCTAAGATTAAAATATCAGCTAATGAATAAGTTAAATCAAAATTGGCATCAGCAAAATGTATTTTAGTATAAACTGCTTTTATTTTTTCCAATGATACCATCAAATCACCATTAGTAATAGATATTAGTTTACTTAATTTATGTGTATCAAATACGCCTAATTCAGCATCCTCTAATGGGAAATTATTATGTTCTATTTTACATACTCTACCTGATTCACCTGCGTAAATAGTAAGTTGATTATCCTTAATTCTCCATTTTACTTGGTTATTTAAACCATTTAAATAATATTTGGAAATAACGCTAGTGAGAGTGCTCTTATTTATCATAACTGTAATATACGAATTTTATTTTAGATTTCAAATGAACTTAATGCATTTGTGTAAGGGTTTAAATCTAATGACCATTGTAAATCACTAAAAAATCCTTCTAATTTATTTAATAATATTGAATCAAATACTTTTTGTCTATCAGCATACCTATCTAGAAAGTCTTGAACTTTCTCAGGAATATCATAATCAAAAAATGCTAATGCTTCTATTTTGTATGGATTATCTTTACAATAAATCCATTTAACTTTATCAGCCATTGTAATTAAATTATGTTTTCTATCTAATTTCCATAATTTTAATAGATCATTATATCTAATAGCTGCTCTTACAGGTGCAGGAGCACCTTTAAGTATTTCAGTAAACATTTCACCCGCTCTAGCACTTGTACCAGAATATTTTTCAAGTTTTTTTACTGCTGTAGGATTACCTAATTTTGCTAATGAGATTTCTCCACCTAATATTTGTTTTTTAAATACTTTAATTTGATCAATTATATTTGATTTTTCTTCTCCTTTAAGTACTTGTTGAAGAATATCATTAAAAAATTCTCCTAAAATAGGTGGGAAATTTGCTTTCATAAACTCTAAACCTTTAATATCTAAAGTTTCTTTTTCAATACCTTCTTGTTTAGTAATCCACTGTGCATAACGTCTAGTAGCTCTAAAATAAGCAGATCTAATTACACACTCAGTTTTCATTTCAAGTCTATGTTCTGGGACATTAAAACATTCTTTAGCTAAAATATCATAATGGTCGGTAATAATATCTTGATATTTAAGTGCTACTTTTTCTAAAATATCATCCTTTTCCTTATTACTAAATTCTTCAAAATTAGGATATAAATAAAGTAATATAGGTTCTGCATTAAAATAATTTGAATCAGTATCAACGTAAGCACAATAATTTTCATCATCTACATCACATATCCACCAAGGTGTTTCTTCTAAATGTTTCATTAATATTCTTTATATGATTTTTCTTCTACTAATCCTGATGATGTCATTAAGTTGATTATTTTTTTAACTTCACATCTTTTATCATTGGTAATATACACAGAACGAGCCAGTTCTACAAATTCTTTATCAAATCTCTTTTCACGTTCACAATCTCTAATCCAATCTTCTATATCCCAAAGTTCACCATTTATTTTAGCTAATTCAAGATAATGATTTTGAAGTTGACCATCATGTTGTTCAAATAAATCTACAACTAAAGGATTTAATGTATCAAATTCTTTTTGAATATTTACTAGTTTTTCTTTGTCTTCAATTTTAAGCAATTTTAACTCTAAAATTGAAATTTTATCTAATAATTCTCCGTTTGAAATTTCTACTAACATAATTTTATTTTTAAAATGATCTTTCACCAGATATTGGTGGTAAATTTACAGGTGCGTTTCCATTTGAGTCTAAATCATCTCTAAGTTCTAATACTACTTTATAAGGTATCCCATTTATTTTAAATTGACCTCCTTGTTTAAGCATTTTTCTAAAAAAATTTTCTTGTTTTTCAGACCAGTTTTCACTTAATTGGATTATTTCATCTTTAGGTATATCTCTACCCTCAGATGTAATATGCATATTTTTTCTTATCGATTGTTTTTTTAAAGCCATAATTATATATCTTTACCTATTTCTATTTTTAATTTTCTTAATTCATTTAATTCTATTTTCTTTTCTTTACATTCTACTGCCTCCTTAAAATTACTTGGTTTATAGTAGGGAGTATATTGGTCATCATAAGTAATCCAAAAAGTATAAGGGAGAATTTCCCCAAAATTATTAAAGGTTAAAATGTTAGCAGGTAATAATAAATGTTCTAGATTCCAATACCATAATTTCCATATATCTGTAGAATTTGGTTCTGTTCTAGAAAAAAATACTCTATAATCATCCCTAATATCATATATATCATACCCTACCTCTATAAAAGAATGAGAAAAAATTACTTGAGAAAATTCTCCCTCAATATAATTATTTGTAGTATAATGAGGTAATTCTCCAAATTTGTTTAAAACTTTATTTAATGCCTCACCCGAAGATATACCTGTAGAATGACCCGCATGTTTTTTAAAGTCATGGGCAAGTATTGGTTCTTTTACTAAGGGGCAGATATAACCACAGTTATTGTAAGAATTAAATTTATCTATTAAATATTGATCCCAATTATTTTGGACAAAAAAATAATCATCTTCATTAAAAATGTAATAATCATAATCATTTTTATATATTTTAAAAGTGTCACTCCAAGCACCATAACTTAAGCCTTCATTTTTTCTTGTAATAATAGTTACTTTAGAACCTTGTATTTGGTCAGGGACTATCTTATCAATTTCCGGAAGATATTTTTCATGTTCTTTTTCTAGATTAAATACTAGAAATATATCATTAAGATTATGTGAATAATTAGATAAATAAGATAAATGGCTTTTTAAATAAAATAATTTATCTTTTTTATTTTCATTAACTTCTTTTCTTCTATCTCCTAACCAAAAAACAGCAATATAGCAAGATTTCTTACTCATATTAAACATTTTTATACATTAAAACTACATCAACAAAACCTTTTTTTTCATTGTAAAATTTTTCAGGAATAATACCTATATTTTTAAACCCTAATTTTTTATATAAACTATATGCTCTAAAATTAGATACTTGAACCTCTAAGTAAAATCTTCTTAAATTTTTATCTTCTTTAAGTTGTTGCATTATTTTTTGGTATGCTTCAAAAGCATAACCATAACCCCTAAAATCAGGATGTAAATCAAGACCTATATAAATAGTTCTATTTTTAATATTATATTCTGAGGTTCTAATATATCCTGCTATTTTGTCTTTATTTTTTACTCTAATTACATACCATTCAGGGTTAGTTGTTGTAAACCATTTTATAGTTTCTTTTAGTGTAAAAGAAGTAGAATCATTTAAATAATCTAAACAATAATCCCTAATAATTTTTAGTTCTTCTAAATCATCAAATTGTAACTTACTTACTTTCATGTCTATTTAAACTTTTAAATCTATTTTTATCTATTTTATTAAAGTCATATGTAACTATTTTTTTATTATTTCTAATAATAGTTAAATTTTGAATATCGTTAATGTTTTTTATGGGGTTTAGATGCCATGCGCCTAACTGATTATCATAATCAATATAGTCTTTATTATCTATTAAAATTTTTATATTATACGAAGACACGTTTTCTTTTAATAATGTTTGGGGACGATTCCAAGAAAATACTAATAGATTATCATCTTTATCTACAATAGGAGCCACCCATATATCTTCACCTCCTGAATAGTACTTATTTATTTTAATATTATTTTCAGATAATAAGGTATGAGATTTTGATAGTTTATTAGGTTCGTTATTTAAAATTTTTAATTCATGATCCTCAATTGTTCTAATATACCCCGTTGATAATTGATGTTTTAATTCTTTTTCATTACATATAAACCATTGTTCATTAATTTTATCTAAATGAAAAGATATAGGGAAACTAATAATAGAAGGTTGATAATTTGTACTATAATATACTAAGCTATGTTTATCTAAAAGAATAGAATTTTCTACGAATTCGTCTATGGATAATAACTCTGTGTCATATTCAATACAATGAACTTTTTTATATCCTTCATTTTTTGCTGTTAATAACCCTAAGGTTACTAATTTCCAAGCAGCTATAAAATGATTAAAAGGTCTATTTTCAGTAGTATAAATATTAAAGTTATCATTTTCATAATACATTATATACTTGTATTCAAAATCTGTTAGTAATACATTTGAAGAATCATAAATAAAATAATTTACTTTATTAATAATATCCTCTGGGATGCTACTATGGCTAACTACCATGATATCAAATAGTTTCTTATCTATAGAAGATATAAAATCTCTTAGTAAGTTTTTCCTTTCATCATCAGGAGTATATGCCGTTATTAGAAATAAATCCTTCAATTTACCACCCTTTTTTAATACATTCTACAATATATTCTCTTTCTTCTTTTGTTACCCACCACCCAACAGGAATATTAACTACTTTTCCTATAGTCTTATCTAAGTTAGGTAAATCAGTTTTAAACTCAGATGTACAAGTATGCTTATCATTTCTTTCATGTACCTGGGATACTGTAATGTTACATTCATCCATATGTTTATAAAAGCCATCTCTATCATCTACTAACATAGTATAAATCCAAAAGGCAGAATCATGACCTTCTTTTCGTTCTAATAAAGTAACTCCTTTAGTATCTTTTAGATTTTCATCATAATAAGCAGCATTTTCTTTATGTTTGGTAACTATATTTTCCATAAATTTAAAATTTTCAATACCTACTGTAGCACAAACATCATTCATATGGAATTTAAATCCCCATTCCTCTATATCAGCTTCGCATCTAAAATCTTTCCGGTCACCATCTCTATCAATCCCATACCATCTAATTAATTTGCCTCTATTATGTAATTCTTTATGGGGACTAAATAATAAACCACCATCAATTGATGTCACATGTTTAATAGCCTGTAATGAGAACATAGTTAAATTTCCATTAGTACCAATTAGCTTTCCTTTATATTCAGACCCAAAGGAATGAGCCCCATCTTCAATAAGAGCGGGAGCCCAACCGAATTTTCTACGAGTATTATTTTGGATTTCTTTAATGCGATCTAAATCTAATGGGTATCCACCCCAATGAACCCCCATAATAACTTTGGTTTTTTCAGTAATTTTACTTTCTAAATCATCCAAATCCATATTTAGGGTTTTAGGATCAATATCTACCCATTTAATTTTTAAACCATTAGCTAATATAGGCCAATTTGAAGCAGTACAAGTCATAGCAGTAGCTAACACTTCATCCCCTGGTTTTAAGCCAGGCCACTTATGGTTGATAAAGGCTACTCCTTCAAATACATCTTCTTGATGTTCTTGGGGTTTTTTAAGTAAATGCAACGCCATATGTAAAACAGAGGTTCCAGCATTTAAAGTTTGAATATAAGGATGCTTAAAATAGTCCTTTAAATTATTTTCAAATTCTTCTACTTTAGGTCCTTGTCCTATAAAACCACTATTAAGTACATCTGTAACCTTTTCTCCTACTTTTGGAGACATAAATACTTTAAATAATGGGATTTTGTTTTCTGGTTTTTTCATATTTTTAATTTAATTTTGTAATTCTAGTTTTAATTCCCCACGCATAACTTTATTCATGTGTCTATTAGCACAAAGAGCAGATTCTTGGATAATACGGTGACCTGATAAAGTAATAGCTTCACTTAATATAGAATGATTCATTCCATATCTAAATGAAGGTAGTGCGGTAGCACCATATAAGCTATTAAGCAAAATCTTCATTGTATACTGCATCAAATGGTTATATTCACCTGCTTCTTTATCTCCAGATTTATATGCTTTTTTCATACGTCCTTTATACAAAACACGTTCTTCAAACCATTTTTTTAATATAGTTGATAATACTGCTTCTTTATCTGTTCTAAACATTGAACCATTAGCTGCTACCGCTAAATTATTTTGTTCAATCATTGAAATTAATCTACCAACATTAACATAAGTTTGTTTTCGTTTTGAATTCTCTACTAATAATTCTTCTTCAGGATCTCGTTCTTTTAAATCATTAAGACCCAATCTATTATTACGATCATCTGCATCTATAATACGGCCCACAAATGTTTCTTTACCAATGTTAATTGACATAATTATAGATGGATACAGTGATGTTAAATCCTCATCGAACATATACTTGTATAATCCCGCTTTAGGGCAAAAAAGGTATCCTCCAGCATAACCATCTTTCTTTTGAGGGTTAGGTTCTTTAGGTGGCGGGATTATATTTTGTGATAATAAATAAGCTGAAATTGCTCCATCTTGGGTAACACTATTAGCATAAACTTCACTATAATTGTGTTTACCTTTATGTGATAAGTTTTTAGTTAAGGCAATATATTGTAGTTTCTCATCTAATTTTTGTAAAATTTCAACATCAACAAAGTTATATTGGATAAACTTCTGTATATCGGTTTCAAATAGTTGATCTAAATTTCCTTCATATTCAACTTTATTCATCCCAACATATTTTTCCCCAATAGCATCCAATTTCCAACTTGGTTCATCTTTCCAACTATATTTTTTATGTAAACGAATATAATCAAGTGATTCAACCCCTACAATATCAACATATTGATTTTGTTTAAAGAAATATTTAGAGAATTTTTTAGATTCTACTTTACCCAAGGGTGATAAGTGGTCAGCAAATTCTTTACCTATTGTATTACACATTCTATAATATAAATAAGGTATATCAAAATAATCTGAGTTATAGCCAATTAATATATCGGGATCTATATCTCTAATTATTTCAATAAATTTAGCTAGTAATTGACTTTCAGTATTACAAGGTATGATTTCTTTATTTCTAGCTTTAGTATGTTTAAGTTGATTCTTTTTATCAAGAATTAAAATATGCCAAGTATCAGGTGTTTTATCCCACCAAGCTATTGAAGTAATAGGCATTGGTGCACTCTCAATATAATCTTCAGTTAAAGCACCTCCAATTTCACACTCAATATCAAAAAATACCTCTCTATGTCCTGTAGAAGGTACATCATTAATCCCATATCTTTCAACTAAGAATTTTTGATGAACTTTCATATCATGGAAATGAAGCCCAGGAGTATTTTTATCACTATAGTTAGGATTTTTAGAGTAGAACCAATTATTGGTATGTTTTAAATACTCACCATTTAACCCAATATTAGTGTGATCTTCTTCCTTACATTCTTGATATGCTATGTTTTCATAGGGAATAACTTGGTGACCTTTATCTTCTTCCCAAAGATGCATTTCCCAAACATTATGCCCTAATTTTTTACCTTGATAACATTTTTTATACATTAAATAAAGGTTGCTGGTTTATGGAATTTATTTAATTCTTTTCCTGTAAAAAACTGAGTTAGATCAGGTCTATAATAATTAATTGATTTCATTACTTTACGATCACGTGTTCTATATACTACGAATCGGTCTTCGACCTGTTCAAAGTGACATGGCTCATCTTGTTCTTTAGAGCGGAGGGTGACAGTTTCCATGGCTTCCTCTTTAGTGCTGCAAGACTTCGACATATTGCTTCCTTGTACTTCTTGATATGCAGGCCATATCTTATCTTTAAGGCCGTGTAGCATAGTACCGTTCCCAAGGGAAACGTAAGCAATATCACACAGAGCATCCAAAATTTCCACGATGTCTCCGTTTTCGCAAGCCTGTCTATATTCTTCCAATTCTTCAAGTACAAAGTCGTATACGAATTGCCACTCCTTTTTTTCTGGTATTGTTGGCTCATAATTATTCGGTTTATTAAACGTGCGATTAAAAGTTTCTACTTCATTAACAAAGGGCACGTCAGCTTTGCTAAATAATTCTAATTGTTTACCCATTTTTATTTATTTTATTTTGGAATTTCATAAATGATCCCTCTTTATCATTAGTTAATCCTCCTATGGTATGTAATTTACTATCTTCTTCTGACCATACCACAGAATTATCTTCTCTTTCAGCAAATTCTTCAAATTCCTTACTTTGTAAATAATCCTGCATGGGTTTTGCATTATACATTTCCCAAGGATAAATTAACCACTCATCCCCTTCATGTACTTCAGACCATAAATTTGGTTTAAAACAAGAGGTATGAGGTTTATAATGTAGTACTGCAGTATAAACACCTGGTGCTTTTTCTAAAGTAATTCCACTATCTGCTATATCATCTATTACTAGAGTATTTTTACCTATTACATCTACATAAGGTAAATCTAATTTATGAGATACCATAACGGCCGGAATTAATCCTCCTCTTGCTATACCATGTACTGAATCTATTAAAGGTAATTCTAATGGGATTTTTTGGCATAAATTGTCTACTAGATTACTAATATCATCCCAACTTAATTTCAATTTATTTTTTTCTATTCTTAACATAACTATATATTGTGTCCTCCGTTATTGATTTTTAAACTATCAAAAAATTCTTTACGAGCTAAATTTTTATTATCTTTAAACACACCTGATGCTTTAGTTGTAATCATAGCTGCTCCTTGATGTTTAACACCTCTACAACTTACACAATTGTGAGTACCAACTATAGTAACAATAACACCTTTATTATTTTCTGTAATTTTATCTACAGCATTATGGATAGCGGATGTTAATTGTTCTTGGATTGCTCCTCTACGACCAAATAATTCTACAATTCTGTTTAATTTAGAAAGACCAATTACTTGACCACCTTCTCCTGCTATATAACCGATATGAACTACACCTCCAATTGTTTGGTGGTGATGAGAACACATTGAAGTTAATGGTATATTACGTTCAATAACAATACCATCATACCCATCTGAGGGAAACGATGTAATAGGGGACATTGCTGTATATCTACCAGCCCATAAATCATTCACATAAGCTTTAGCTACTCGTCTAGGTGTTTCCATTGAATTGGGATCATTTCTCCAATCACATTTCAATGCATCTAAAAACTTACCATAAGCTTTTTCTGCTTGATTAATCATTTTTTCTTTTTCTCTGTCTGTAAAAGGGAATCCTTCAGCAACACCATTCGCAAAACCTACTTGTACAACTTCTAATTCTTCGTGAACTTTTCTACGTTTGTTCTCCATTTATATAACTTTTTAATTTATCAATTAATACTAATACATCATCTGGTTCCATGGTTATAGCACAGCATGTATTTACATTTTCTTCTATTTCCTCCAATATACGAAGGGCTTCTTGCTTATCCACTATACTTCGCGTTGATCTTCAAATGCTATAATATGTGGTCTCCAAGTCATTCTATAACCATTATCTCTAACCCAATCAAATAATACTGGGTATGATTTAAACAATCCTTCTCTTGAATCACCAGCAGGCATAAACCATACTTTATCCTGGGGTACACCTAGTTTTTCAATACATTCCATAATTTCAGCTAAAGCATCTTGATCCTTACCGTCCCATACTGGTTTAATATGATAGTCTGAATGATATTCTATTGATTGTTTCATTGCTTCATAATTCAATCTTTTTGAATTATGTTTTTTAATCATTCTTTCATCTGTAACTCCACCTTGAGGTGTTGCTACTCCTAACTGTGGAACAGAATTACTAAACTTAGGGCTAATAGATAGCAAATTAATAGGGTAATCTGTGGGTAGGAAGTGACTACCTTCAGTTTCGATAGTAATGAATATACCATTTTCATGTGCAAAGTGTGTTAACTCATTTACTAAAGCCGGATGCATAGTAGGAGAACCTCCTGTAAGCATCATTTCTTTAATATGGGGGTTGTCTTTATACTTTTGTATAATATCGTTAAAATTAAATTGGCCTTTTTCTGGATGAATACTTGTATACCAACTATCGCACCAACCACCTTCACCGAAATAACATCTGTGAGTGCATCCTGTTGTTCTAATTACTACTGTGGGGTATCCTGCTCTAGAGCCTTCAGATTGGACTGCAGTATAAACTTCTACAATCGGGAGGTTTTTTTCGTAATCCTCAATACGTTTTAATTGTTTGTGCATATTGTTAATTTTTTTAAGTGGTTTTTCATTCACTAATAACTTATTATTCGCAGTAATAGGCTGCATTTTTTCCATGTTCCATGAATTTAACTTTAGTAACTCTAACCCTATTATCAGTTTCAGTCTTTACAAATTCATTTAACTTGTTATAAATATATTCAGCAAATTTTTCTGCTCCCGTAGCTGGGATTATTCTTACTTGTGCTACACCTACAGCATCCATTTGTTGAAATGCTTGTACTTCAGGATCATCTGCTGCTATAATCATAGTATGATCAAACATATAATCCATCCAAGCTTTTGGTTGTTTACCATCAATTAAAGTTTTGGCACGTTTCATACCTCCAAAGTCCCAAACCCAATTTCTTTCATCTAATTCACCTTCAAAATATACTTTAAATGAAATGCCATAACCATGTACAAATCTACAGTGTGTTGTTTCTGCCTTCCATTGACGAAACACTGTACTAAACCCGTCAAATACTTTGCTTGATTGATATTTACCCATTATAAAAATTTAAAATTGCTTGATCTGGTTGTACTCCTACCATTCTATTTAATTCTGTACCATTTTCATCTACTAATACTAAAGAAGGTACATTTCTAACTCCGTATTTCATAGATAAATCTTGATTTGAGTCAACATCAATTTTTCTATAATTAATTTGATCTGATAGTTTTTCCATTCTAGGAGCTAAAGCTTTACATGGACCGCACCATGAAGCTGTAAAATAAAGTATTGTTTTCATTTATTTAAATTTTAATTTATTTATACTAATTCTTCGTATATTCCAATTATTTCACTCAATATAAGTAAAATAACTGCAATTGGCAAGCTTACTAATAAAGCCCCATATCCAAAAATACGAATTGCGGATTTAATAAAGCTTACTATTTGATGTTTTTTTGCGTCTGGGTATTTCATAATTTATATAACTTTTACTGTTTTTGATAGACTATTCCAATAGTTTATACTTCCATAATAGGTACATATTTCTTGTCCAGGGAAAATATGTTTTATAGCATAAAATTGAAACGCTTCATATTTAGGGTGTTCTCTCCAATAAGCATTATTTATGTCAGCATGATTGTAAATACACCCATTTCCTAAGGGTAATACAAATTTCTTAGGGTTATCTCGGGGCCAATTAAATCTATAATCATCTAAAATTTTATTCCCATTAATATCAATAGTAGGAATTGTTATTATATGACATTCCTCTATTATTTCCCCAGGTACTATAACTTCAGTAGCAAAAACTCCTAAACCTTTTCCAAGAGATTCTTTAACTTCTACTTTAGTAGCTACCTTTAATTGCATATTATAATTTTGTTATCCCGGCAGGTCTCGAACCTACACTCTTCTGGACCAAAACCAGACGTGTTACCAATTACACCACGGGATATTTAACCATTAAGCGTATTCAGCAAGAACTTTTTCAACATGAGCTTTTGCTACTTCGTAATCAACCACTCCAGTTTCATCCTCATATTGTACAGGATCTTTTCTCCCCAAAGCAATAAAAGCCTCAATCCTCTCAACACTAGAAGCAGACTTATAATCACTATTTCCCGAAGGATAAGGCTTATAAGAAGTATTTGTTCTTTTATAAACTTCATCAAAATCAATTCCTAAAATTTCACATAATTTTTCTCCATCTTGTAAAATACCAAATTTATCAGTATCTAAATAAGGTGTAAAATATCCTACTCTATCAGCATCCCAATTACCAATTCTAAAAGCTGCATCATCTGCATCTCTAAATTCTTGTCTACAATCAGGATAAACTGCATGATCACCTGCATGAATACCTAAAGCAATATCACAAACATCTTCTGTTCTATTTGCTACAGATAATGCTACTGCCTGAGTAATAGAAGCAAACATTTTATTTCTATTAGGAACAACTGTTTCTTTCATATTATCTTGCTCATAATGTCCTTCTGGTACATCATCTCCACCTGAAACTAAAGCTGAATCTAGTAAATCTACTAATCCATCTAATTTAATTTGACGATAATTTACTTTGTGACCTTTACTTGCAAGGTAATCAATTAATGATTGAGCTCTCTCTAGCTCTACTTTGTGTTTTTGACCATAGTCAAATGATATACCTGTTACAGTATCATACTTTTCGATAGCTCTTAACAATAGGGTGCTGCTATCCATTCCACCACTTAAACTTACTACACAATGTGCCATAATTTACTTATTTAAAATTTGCCAGGTATTTCGCGTATAGGCTAACGCTTGATTAAATTTACATTTTATGTATGATCGAACATACGAAAAAATAGTTGAAAATCCAACTCCCCCTATTAAAAGAGTTAATAAATTTGGATGATAGTGTTCTCCACAAAGACCTAATGCATGTCTTATAAATTCTGCCATATTATTCGTCTTCTATTAGTTCTGGGTAATCTGAATCTTCAAGACATTTATCACGAGCTAATTCAAATTCAACTTCGTCTAAAACTTCTTCTTGTAGGTCTTCATCACCTGATTTCCACTTAGCTAACTGCTCTGGGGTTAATTCCTCGGTTTCTTCCCATCTGTAATCAGTATAGGTAACCATTTTTCTTAATTTTGCCATATTATTCTGCTATAAGTTCTGTATTAAAAATTTTTGCTACTTCAAAATATTCATCTAAAAATTCTTTAGTATACAAGAATACATTTCCTTTATAAACAGGAGTTTCAACGTATCTTTGTTTAAAAGGTTGTTTTTTAAGTATTGCATAAGCATTAACTTTTAATCCTGTCCCGTCTTTATCTGCGTGACCTTGGTAATCATAAAGTGACATCATAACTGTTTCTATTTTAACTATTAATATGTTTTTTAACTATTTCTTTAAATCTTCTTGTATTATGGATAATATTTAAATAATCCAACTCATCGAACATCGTATCAAAATGATCATTCATATTTGCTTTTGGTTTAGAATTTAAACCATTTTCACTATACCAAGTGCCTTCTAAGGCAGCCATTATTGGATTTGAAGTGTCAATTGATTCTATTCTAGGATCATTATCATACCAACCAAATTCTTGTGGTATTGAACATCCTAATAAATGTAATTTAACATCTTTTAAATGGTCTAATTTTAATAAACCTTGTACAAATCGTACTCTACCTAATGCCTTTCCCATATCTGCGTTAGTGTGTGGGAAAAAATCATTATACCATGTAGCACCATAAGACACACATAATTTTTCATACCCTAAACCTCTTAACAAACCAGCACATAGATAGGCATCATTTTTATCTTTACCTTGAATTACTGCTATTTTTTTAGTTTTTTTAGGAAATTTAAATTGTAACCAATATTTAGCTTGAGCTGCTGTTTGATGGCAATTCATCCAAACATCAGGTACCATAAATTCATCTGGTTTTAATTCATTAACCCAATATAATAAACGTTCATGGTTATATGCTTCCCCTAATTCATGGAGTGAATTATCCATTATAATATAACGACCATTTGCTTTTGCATCTAAAAAATATTGTTTATATTCTTCATCTTGGTCTAACAAGTGAGGCAAACAGTAATCATAATCATTAAATTCAGGAGATGCTGTTAATAAACAGCGAGGTACTTCGTGTGATACTTTCATTTATATAACTTTTTTAGGTCGTCCTCTACGCTTTAAAGGGTAGGGCATATGAACTATTTTGTATTTCTCTTCTATAATATAATAAAGATCTATCAGGGAACCACTACATTTTAGCATTTCTTCTTCTACTTGTTCTTTATTACATCTAAAACATTGAGTAAAAGCTGTTTTGAGGGATGATAATCTTTCTGCTTCATCTTTTTCAAAATCTTCAACTAAACGTTTTCTACGAGCCAATTGTACAGATGCTTTTTCTAAATATTTTTGATAATCGCCACCACATTCTTCTAGTAAATCATTTAATTGATGTTCAACTAAATAAATTTGTGCTTTATAACATGAAAAATCAAAATCACCATTTAGTATACGTTCACGAAGTGGTTTACGATTGTCAAGTGGTTTATTCTTTGGTTGATAACTTCTCCACCATCTAAATTGATTATAGTTTATCTTCTGATATTGGGATAACTGTTTATCTACTTCTTTTCTGGTAAGAGGGATATCAAACATATAACTATAATTGAAATTAATAACGATTGGAATGGGAAATTAAATATTTGTAATAATACCCAAAATAATGCTTTGATCACTAGTGGAATAAATATCATTGCTAATACTATAATTCCGAGAACTAATGACTTTTGTGCTAAATTGTTCATGACCTTTATTTTTTCTTATACCTAAATATACGAATTCTTATTCAGGTATCCACATACTACACAAATAATTTCCAATCTTCTTCTGCTTTTTTAGCATCAACTTCATATGGGTGATTACCATAAGTGTAACCCATATTATAATACCTTTTCATCCAAGACCCTGATTGTAAATAATGTATGTATTCATGGATAACTCCTCTAACTACATCTTCAACACTATCATTAAAATCTGAGTATATAAATAACTTATTTGTTTTACGATCAAATTCAGCTTCTGCGGGGTCATCACCTTCCATATCTGGTTCTCCACTTAACCTAGCAAATATGTTTCTATATACTTCAATTGGTGGGTATTCTTTTTTACCCAGACCATAATGAGCCCTAATTTTAGGATATGCCTTATTTGCTATTTGTAATATTTCTTTACTTTCCATTTTCTTTATAATCTATAAAAAACCCAATTGCTACTATTAAATTCATTCCTATTGATGCCCCAATTTCTATCAAATCATGGAAATTATGAATTGACAAGTGAATATGACCTACAACCCAAAAAGGAATTGCTAAATTTTGACTAACCCAAATAATAAGAAATTTTAAAAAGTTTTTCATTAATAAATTTTAGTTAAATCATCATCCAGGGTTGAAATTATATTCTCTAATATCTTTATTCTTTTTAAAGCTTTATCTACTTTATTAGAACTTCTAGTTACTCCTATAATTGAATTTTTGAGGAGTTTTAATTCTTGTTTTGCTTTAAGTAATTCATTACTATCAACCTTTCCATCTTTATTTGAATCTAATTCTGAATAATGTTCACCATCATTCCCATTTTGACCTATAATTTTCATTCTTTTTTCTGCTGCTTCCCAATCTTTAATTTTTTCAAGATTATCTAAATTTTCCATAAATTCATCTTGGGTTTTTATTTCTTCAGCATCTTTAACTTCAAATTCTATAGCAGCTTTAGTTAAATCTTTATTTGGTAAAGGGTATTCATCATCATCTAAATCATCCCATTCTGAGAATTTGTCTTCAACTTTTTCACCATATAAATTTTCTTTATATTTCTTTTTTGGGTAAGCTTGAGCAAAAGCAAAGTTAGCTGCTATTACAAGAGATATTGCTAAAGGATCAAATACAAATATTATAATAAGCAATAGCCAGTTTATAATTTTATCCATAGGAGTACCCGTCAAACCCGATAGATACTGCAGGGGTCCTAATTCTCCAGCTACCTCGTTATTATTATCTAATTCTAGTACTTGTAACTGGAACTTCTGGAGACTATCTGATGCTACGGTTCGTTTTTCTTGCGCCAACTTACGATTCTCCTCCTCAATGTTAATACGACCCTGCGCCATTCTAAGCTCAGTTGTGGAGATTGTTTGTCTAAAGCCCCCAGATACCGAGGTGTCTCGTACTTGGATGGTCGAAGCTTTTGCATTAGATAAAGTACTAATATTACTAGATATTCTTTTAATTTCCTCATCATATCGATCTACGTCATTTTGATAAAATTCAATTTTCTTTTGAATAAAACCTTTTTGATTTTCAACTGCTGATAATTTAGAATATGTTTCTTGATATGCAGCACTTAAAAATCCATAAATACCCATACTAGTAATTAATACTAATATAATAGTTGCTATAGATAAATAAATACGTAAAGATTTATTAATTGTATCCCAATATTGGTACAAAAGTGAAGCTGTAACTAATTTTGCAAATTCTAATGAACCTGCCATTATAATTACTTCTAAACTAGCTCCTGCAAAAAGTTTGCTAAGACCACTAACTGAATAGAAAGCGGCCGAAGCTGAAACTGACAGGGCAGAAAATCCGATTAGGAATGGAAACATTCCTTGTTTAATATTTTTAAGCATGGTTATAAATATAGTAAAGGATTACTTATAATCCAAATAATTATACTATATCTTTAGATTCTAATAAAGTATATGTAAATGAATTACCCCAAATCTCTCTAGCTGTTTGACATATATCTAAGAATTGATGCCAATCATCATTATCAGCTATTACTTGACAACCCGCAGACCATTTATCTACTCTAATTGATTTGCTACCTTTACGTCCTGTGGCTCTATGAATATTGATTCCGAAGATTCCTTCATCAACATTTTCTTCTAATAAATCATATTTACCATCTCTATTATTATCTCTATAAACTTTTACAGGTGATTTTTGACCTAAAGCTAAGTACTTTCCTTGATGTAGTCTAAGTTTATGTGAACCTCTATATTGACCAGGTTTTAATATTGCTACACCTTTTTTATTAAGTAAATTTTGTTCCCAATGCGATCCTGGGTCTGTAGTTGCTTTATAACAGAAAAATTTCCATTCACCTTTTTCTTTATATGATATAGTAATACAATCATCAAATGTGTTTGTTACTCTGCCTTTAGTTTCTGAATTTCTAATTCCAATAATGTTTACATCAAAATCACCACCTATAAAGTATTTATATCCTTTACTTTCTATTGTAGTTTGTATTTTTTCTCTAGTATAACAACTCATAATTTATTTTATTTTGTAAACAGAAAATTTACTGAAAGTATAATAAGTCCTGAGAGGAGTAATTTCATGATTGGGTCATGTTGTCCACTAATTATTTCTTTTTTAGGTTCTTCTATTTTTGTACTTGCTGGTTTAGAAGACCCACAACTAGGGACTAGGAGTATTATACAAATTAATATTAATATAATATTTTTTTTCATTATTTTCTTTTCTTAAAAATAGTACCTAATTCAGCAATCCCAAAACTACCTAAGGTAATAAATAAGAATGAGTCATATATGAACTCATTAATAACTAAATCTTTTCCAAAGTACCCTGTTACTAAGTCTACTATTGCAAATATAGTCATAATAGCAAATGAAGCAAAACCAACTACGGTTTTTTCATTTATATCATTACTGTCTTTAAAAATATCTCTAAATGCCATCAATTTTTGTTTTAATTTGTTTAACATAAGAAAACTATTTAGTGAAACTTTGTTTTATTATAAATATTAAAATTGACTAGAAAGTTTTGCTTCGTCAATTGAGGATTGTATTTCGAGTAGATCTTCTTTAAGTATTAAATCTAAACCTGCTTTAAATGTATCAGTTTTAACTCCATCTACAAATAAAATTAATGTGGGGGCCATTCTAACTCTATATTTTTTTCTAGCTATTGGGGATGTTGCTATATCTACTCTATAGTAAGTAACATTTTTTAACTTATTCCAATCTTTAAAACAGTTATCTTTATTAAATTTAGCCCAAAATTCTACTATAACTAAAGAAGAATCATTATCCCCAAATGCATCTTTGGGATCAATTTTTTCTTCAAAATTAGCATCACCAATCCAGTATTTTTTAGGAGTTACTTCATATTGAGATTGTGCAACAGAAAATATTGGAAGGAATATTAGTAATAGAAGAATAATGTTTTTCATTTTATTGGTTTTTAGACATCTCGTACATACGTTCTTCTAGCTTATCGAATTTTTCTAAAAGCATCTCAACGTCTTCTTGAGTGTCCATTATTGTTTGTCGAATCAACTCATCCTTTAAGTCATATTCTACTCTTTCAATAACTGGTTCTGGCATTTCCATTGCACGGGCAATGTCTGCTTTTAGGGTGAACCACATAGTTGATAATGATATTACAAATCCTACTATCATTCCAATTGTTTTTAAGTCTAATGTGACTTTTGTTTCTTCTCCGATTTGGGGAGGAGTTTTATCTTTTGCCATTTTATTTAAATGTATAGTTAATCCCAAAAGTTGATTGATATAACTCACTATCCCACATTTTAGCATATTCACCTTCGATAAATACACCTAAATGTCTGGAGAGTTTCCATCCTAAGCTAATACCTGCTGAATAGTCGGTCCATTGTTCTCCGTCTCCCATTGCATGATCTTCCATATGTCCTCCTTTACCCCATCCATTTCTATGTAAGTATGAATATTCTTCATCTCCTTTAATATATTTGTGTGCAGGTAAAATTAGGTTACCATAAGCATGTAACCAAAAATTTCTTTTATAATGATAAAAATCAAAACCAACAATAGGGGCTATTTCTATCCACGGATCTAATTGGCTCCATTTTTCTCCATTGTATCTATTCATTAACCTAGTAAAATAGGTATCTCTAAATTCTAAATCTGAATCAGCTACTCTATCTCCTTGAGAGTTAAGCCAGTACCAATCATTCCTTACTATTTCTTCTCCTGTAATAGGATTAATACTTGTTTCAGTATAGGGTACATCCTGGTAGCCATATTCATATCCTAAAGTATACCATGGGTTAGATGGGAACATATTCCCATTTTCATCCATTTCCATTTCATTTAACCATATTTCTATAGGATTATACCCATATGCTCTATCATGGCCTCTAGCAATAGCTCCTGCAGATATAGAAAACTTTTTACCTATTGGCAATCTAGCTCTAAGTTCTGCTGAATTATAATTTAAATTTATTTTTTGTACTTCTCTACTTTGTACTTTTAGTATATGGTATCTACCAGTATGTTTTATGAATATATTATGGTTTCTAAATTCTCTACCCATCCATCTTTCTTTTTCCCAATGAATTTGATATTCTAATCCTTGGATAGCTGAGGTAGGAGCAGAAAATACTAATTGACTTTCTGTGCCATCATAAAAGTTTTTAGGTTTTCTTTCATAGTCAAACCTAGCTAATTTTCTAATCCCAATACCTATTCTATAATCAAAAGGGTAATCTGGAGTATTATCTTCTACTCTGGGTATATCATATAAATTACTTCCGTCACCTGTTCTAACAAAGTAAGTAGGTTCTGCTGCTTCAATTGAATTTGAAACATCTCCGGCACCGTATACAGTACCATATTTAAGGAAATCTTTATAGATAGATTTAAAAAATTTACCTTTATCTGATGTAGTTGGTTCTTGACCGTAAGAAGGTAAAGTTATTAAACATACAAATATTAATAATATTTTTTTCATATAGTTTGATTTATTTATTTACGTAGATAACTATATTATTTAACAACTTTATTTGCTCATAAATATAAAAAAAGAGAGTGCTAATGCACCCTCCTTAATCTCTCTTTCATAATATTTTTAACCATCACATGAAACGCAATCAGCCATACGAGAACCCAAATCTCCTTTAATTACTGAATCTGTTCTTAAGTAATATAAGGTTTTTATTCCAAGTTTCCACGCCTCCATATGCACTTGATTTATCCATTTTGGTGAATCATTAGGATCAAATGACAAGTTCAGAGATTGAGTTTGGTCAATATATCGTTGTCTTATTGCAGCTTGGCGTACTAATTCTAATTGATTTATTTCAGGAAATGTTAAAAATAATTCTTTTTCATCAGGAGTTAATATACTATCTGGTAAATTTTGGGCGGATCCTCCATCTGCTAACATTTGATCCCACCATTTATCTTTATCTTCTCCTTTTTCTTGTAATAATGCTTGTAATACTTTATTTTTTCTAATAAAAGTACCTTTAGCACCATTAAATGTGTAAATGTTTGCGGGCATAGGTTCAATACCAGCTGAAATACCACCTGTAATTACTGAATTGGATACTGTTGGAGCAACTGCTAATAAATGAGTATTTCTCATACCTGTTCCTCTACACCATAATGGTTCTCCATATTCTTGAGCTAAAGCCATAGATGCTTTTTCTGCTTTACCTCTAATATCATTAAATATATTATGAGTATGTGCTGTGGAAGCAATTGAATTAAATGGTAATCCTTTTTGTTGTAAAAATGAATGCCACCCCATTACTCCTAAACCTAAAGCACGACCTTTTCTAGCATGCGCATTAGTTCGTTTTAATGATTCTCTACCTGATGATTTATCAATGAATTCTTGCATTACACCATCTAAAAACCAAGTTGCTAATTCAACTGAATCTGTATCTTTCCATTCATCATATTTAGCAAGATTCATAGAAGATAAACAACAAATAAAACTATGCTCTTCATCTGTAAATAAAGTAATTTCAGAACAAATATTTGTCATTGTTACATCTAAATTATTTAATCTATAAGCAATGGGGTTATCTTTATTAACATTATCCTTATACATGATATAAGGTTCTCCTGTTTCCATTCTTGCTTTTAAAATAGTAGCCCATCTATTTAATGCTTCAGGGTCTCTTGCTTCTAACCTACGCATAAAAGTATCATCTACAACTACACATTGATGTAAATTTAAACATTGTCTATTTGGATCACCCTTCGGTCTACGAATTTGTAAAAACTCGTCTATATCTCCATGGTTAATATCTAAGTTAACAGAAGCTGCTCCTCGTCTAACATTTCCTTGATTTGTAGCTATAATTGCTGAATCATAAATTTTAGCCCAAGGTACTACACCTTCACTTTTACCATTACCTGAAATATGTTCTCCACGTTTTCTAATGCGGGATAATGAAATACCTACACCTCCACCAGATGCGGTTAATTTCATTAGTTCTGCGTTAGTTAAACCGATTCCACGTATAGAATCAGGTGTATCAATACCAAAACATGAAATTGGTAAACCACGATCTGTCCCCATATTTGATAGCACAGGAGAAGCTAAACCTAACCAACCATTCCAAAATATTTTAAAAAATTTATTTGATAATTCTGGTTTTTTAAGTCTCATAGCAGCTGCATTTGCAACTCGTCTATAGGCTTTTTTAACATCTTCTCCAGGTAGTAAATATCCTTTAGAAATTGTTGCTAAAGAAATTTCATCCATCCATTCTGGATAGTTTTTACCTGCTTCCCAATTTGTATAATCTGCTTGTAATGCGTTGTTTTCCATATCTTAAAATAATGCTGCTGCGTCCCAATTTTGGACTCCTTTACTATAATTTGTTACCCTCGAAGCGAAGAAATCTGTATGTTGTTTACCAGCTGATAAACTATCAAACCATTTCATTCTTTGTACTGCCTCTTTATCTATACCATTTACAATTGGTCCATATCCTAAATCACCCATTTTAGTATTTACTCTATGTTTAATAAAAGATACTAAATCATATTTTGGACACCCTTTTAAATCACCCATTTCATAAACAGTATCAATAAAATCTAATTCTAATTTTAAAGATAATTTAGCTGCTTCTTCAATATCAGCTCTTAATTCTGGGGTGTCAAATTCAGGGTGTTCTTTTAATAGTGTTCTAAATAACCAACATCCTGCTTCTGAATGTAATGATTCATCTCTAATACTCCACTCTACTATTTGACCTACTCCTTTTAGTTTATTATCTAATTTAAAAGAAAGTAATACAGCAAAAGAAGAAAATAAATTAACACCTTCTGTAAATGCTGAGAATATAGCTAATGATTTTGCTCTTTCATGCCAATTAGGGGTACCATCATGAGAATCTCTTACTTCAGTTAATGCCTCAATTTTAGCCATTGTAGCTTCATCTTCTAAAAATTCACTAAAATCATCTAAACCTAACTCTTCATTTAATAAAGAATAAGCTTCAGCATGGATTGTTTCAAATGCCCCAAATGTAACTGCCATTTTAATTACTTCTGGTTTTCTAAACCAAGAAGTTACTAATGTTGACCAATAATCATTTACTACAGTTTCAGTTTGTGCAAATCCCTTAAGTATAGACCCAATAATATTTTTTTCTGTTTTTGATAGGTTTTGTTTCCAATCATTAACATCAGACATCATTGGTACTTCTGTATGTAACCAGTGTGCTTGTTGTTGTTTCATCCAGTAGTCATGTGCTTCTGGGTACTCAAAGGGTTTATAAACCACTCTTTCCTGCAATAATGATGTTTTTGCCATTTTTTAATTTTTTAATGTTTTAATTATTATTTTTCTAATTCGAAAAACTTTTTACGAAGCAACTGTTTATCAAAAGAATCAACGTCAGTATCAAACTTATTAGAACGTGTACTTGAGGTCATAGTTTCTTCTTCATTTCCTTCAAAGTATTCACTTTTTACTACAAAGTGACCTGTTGAAGTATCTGCTTCGACCCCAAAAGTTATACCATCCATTCCATATCTGTTTTTCATTAAGTGAAATCTACCTGTGTTGTTAACTTTATCTTCTTTTTTACGTGAAAGAGACATACAAAAATCAGTTATCATAATTTTATCATATGATCCTGCTGCTTTATCTCCTTGAATCACTTTATCTTGTGCACCAGCACGGTTAACTTGGGAAACAGACCAGATTGGTATATTTAATTGTCGGGCTAACCCTTTAGTGCTTGTATAAATATCATCAATTTCATCTTTACGTTCACGATTTTTCTTTCTTGATGAAAGTAGATCAACATAATCAATAATTACAAGATCAGGTTTTACTCCCATACTTGTTGCTTTCGCAATATGTGACTCGATAGTTGAGATAGTTGCCTTACCTGTCGGATATTCTTTAATAATTAGTTTACCTGGTAATTGTGGTAAGATTTCTTCAATTTTATCTCTATGTGAATCCACTTTATTTACAGGTATTTTAGTAAAAAAAGCATCATATCTTTTCCCAACATAGTCTTCCCCTAATTCAAGTGTATAATGAAGTACATTATATCCTAATCTAACAGCGTGTCCTCCTAAAGAAACTAATGACCAAGATTTACCACCTCCTGGATTACCAAATATGAGACCAAAATCTCCGTTTCCAAGTCCACCTTGTAATAAGTTATTAATTTTATCCCAAGGAGTTGGTACAGTTTCCCTTGAATTTTCTCTATACCTTGATTCAATATCCTTAACATATTCATGTCCTAAATTTTTATCTTGTCCTGATTTTAAAGCATTATCAATTAAAAAACGAATACCATCAAAGTCACCTCCTTTAAGTAAATCAACAGAAGACATTAATGCTTTTTTTAATTGTTGGTTTTTACAAAAATTAGTAAATTCTTCTTGTACGTATTCTAAATCTTCATCTGAAGTGACATATGCTTCTTTAAGTTGTTCTTTAATAGATATTTGTAGTACTTCATTATCTACTTTTTGCAATTCAACTTTTAAAATATCTAATGAAGGAGTAGTATGATATTTGTCATAGTACTTAAGTATCTCTTTTATAGCCCATTTTTGAGCCGGGTTTTCAAAATATTCATCAGAAATAATATCATGTATATTAACTAAAAACTCTTTATGAGTTAATAAAGATGATAAAACCTTTATTTGAAAATCGTGTCCGTATTGATTTATACTATTTAATGTCAATCTTTATAACCTTTAAATTGTGAAAATATATCTTTTAACCATGTTTCTAAATTCCTAATCATCCCCCCCATTTTATCTTCATTATAAAATTGAATAAACATTTCAGGGTTAAAATCAGGAAAATCTTCTACCATTAAATTATCTATATGCTCCTTTCCTCTATCATCAATCATGGGAACACTTAAATCCATAACCTTATAATTGGTTTCAATTCTAGATTGTTCCTGAACTATACGTGAATATACGACATGGTCCTTAAATTTCCTAGCAGATATATCGAAAATGTCATCTAAGGTTAAATCATGAGTTTTTAATTCAGGAAATTTTTTAAATATTCCTTTAGCCCCTAATCCTTTTACTCCTCTAATATTATCAGAATTATCTCCTAATAATACTTTATGTAAAATAAAATTAGAAGGTTTTAAACCAAATTTTTCCTCTACTACCTTTGGAGTATAATATTCTTTTTCCATAGGTCTATAAACAATAATTTTGTCAGTTACTAATTGTAAAAAATCTTTATCACTAGATACTATAAAACAAGTTGAATTATGTTTTTTAACTAACTTTTCAGCTAATACCGCTATAATATCATCAGCTTCTACTTTATCAATTATAGTAGTTTTAACTGGTAGTAATTTAAGATATTGGATTATACGCACTATTTGATCAATTTTAGAATCATGTTCTTCTTCTAAATTATCAAATGCTTCCCAATTTGTAACTCTTTGTAAATTTCTTGTTCCCTTATATTCGGAGAGCAGGTTCTTACGATTTACTGTTGAACCTGCTCCATCGAATACTACATAAACAGATGTTGGATTTGTTTGTCTAATCATGGCACCTAAAGAACGAAAAAACCCACCTAACCCTCCAATATGGACTCCATCAGGATTTACCATGTTCATCATTGCAAAGTTTCTAAAAAATAGATTTAAACCATCTAAAATTAATACCCTATCATGTTTTTTTGGAATAGTCTCTTCCTGATCCTCCTGGACACTGTCCAGTAGATTAAATAGTTCTTTATGTTTCATGTTTTATTTTATAAGTCTTGTACGTCGTAAAGTACAGGGGTTGTATCCTCTTGATCTTCTACAATTTTGAATTGTCCTCCTCCTAGAATTTTAGACCATTCATCAGCATGAGCTTTTTTATACTCATTTTTATCTTTGTCAGTATCTTGGATAAAACCATGGTTTGTCATAACAATTTTACCTCTTGATTGCATACCATTAACATGGTTTTTATCAATTTGTAAATTTGTTCTTTTACCCCATTCTACCTGCATACCACCTTTAATTGCTTTAATTTTAGATGTTCCAGCATTTGAAATATTACCAAATGTAACTACAAATGTTGCATCGTACCACATAGCCATTCCACCTTTATTCATCATTTTAGGCTGACCCATAGGTGATTCTGCTTTTGCTGTCCAAACTTTATTAACTGCAACTAGAGTGTTAGTATAAGGTGATGATTCTTTACGAGACATTACAATACTTTGGTTAACTGTATTACCAAATTGGGTTGACATTGCACCTGCATTCCATTCATTGTTATTCTTCAGCTTTTCAACTGACATTGCACAAGGAATTGATCCAATTGAATCCCAGAAAAACGCTAAATCATAAGGTAGATTACCTTTTTTCTGTTCATTCTGTAGATCCATAATAAAGGCTGCTACATCTTCAATAGTATGTAATGTTTCTCTATCAACATAAATAAAATTACCTTCATAATCAACAACATTACCTTCATCATCTTTAATTAGGTTAACTTCTAATCCCATTTGAGCAGCATGTTCCCAATTCCATTTCATCTCAGTAATAATAAAAACAGGTAAAATACCGTTTTGTTGAGCTGATACTGCTGCTTCTAGTAGTGCTGTTGTTTTACCAGTGTCTGAATGTCCTCTAAGTAAAGTAATATGCCCCATTGGTATCCCGGGAACACCAGATACTTTTTGAAAAGCGGGGGATAATGGTATCCATTTTTGGTCCTTAAATTTGACATTTTTATTTAAACCTTTAGAGGATTTAAATTTATTAAGATCAAATTTGCTCTGGATCTCGGCAGACACTGCTGCCGAGAGAGACTTTGATATTTTTAATGCCATACTTAGAAAGGAAGATCATCACCATTATTAGTACTATCTTTACTATCAAATAAAGAATCAAATTCATCTACTTTACTTTGTTTAGCTTTTGTAGTATCTAAACTAAAATTTGTTGGTTGTTTTGGAGTTGATGCAACCGGAGTTGCTATAACTTCTTCAGAATCTTCTTCTGGGGATAACCATTTTTCTAGAGCAGATTTCATTTCATCAAATGAATAACGTTTAAATAAACCATCTGTTGGGTTTGGTTGTTCACTTGTCCATTTTTCCACTAATTCAGCATCTTCACTAAGTGGAGTTGTTTTTAACCTAACACGTACTGATGATTTGTTATAAGGAGTACCTGTTGATTCTGGTCCTACTGTTTCTACGGTAATATCTCTACCGTTTACAATATCAGTATAATCACCAATTTCATCATCTACTGCAAGTGCAAGTAATTCTTCGTATACTTGTTTCCCAAATTGCCATAGTCTAACACCTTTATCTTCTTCTCCACGTACTACAACGGGAACAAAAGTACGGTTTTTAGCATCTAGCTTTTTAGCAAGTACATAATTTTCTTTATTATACTCTCCTTCTCTAAGTTTTTGAGCAAATAAAGCAATAGGGTCTTTTTCACCAAAATTTATAGGTGAAATCATAACCTTATTAGTAATACCATAATAGAACTTAAGTTCTGTAAATGGGTTAGATGGATTGTACGCAGAAGGTACAATTCTAATTTGTTGTTTACCTACTGTAGGTCTCCAAAAAATAGTTGAGTAATCGGTCTTTTGACCACCCTGTGGTTTTGATTGGAGGGTATCCAATTTCTGTTTAAGCATTGATAAATCCATAAATGTAACTTATTTTTAATTATAACTGTTTATATATGATCTGAATATACAAAATATAAATTAGATATCCAAATTATTTTCTACTACTACTACACCTTTTTTTTCTATAACTTCAAGAGAACAATTTTGTGCAAAATTTATACTTTTACTTATGCTTTGATGAGATAAATAGTAGTATATAAATGCCGCAAAAAATGTATCCCCAGCTCCTGATAAATCGGATACTTCAGCTTTTCTAGAAGGGGGGTGTATCATATCACCCCAATGGACTCCTTTTTCTCCGAGTGTAACAATTAATTGACCCTTATAATCAATTAAATTATCCTTATTTTTTTCGTATTCTGGTTGGTTGATTTTTATGAATGAAGCATCCATAACCCATTCTCCAAATATTTTTTTAGAATCAATAAAAGTTAAGGGATATTTATCCAAAATATATTTAATATCATCTTTAGTTAAAAACCCTTTATCATAATCACTAATGATAACAACATCATACTCTTCTAACTTATTTAACCCACTAAACCTTGAACATTTATCATTATCATCTATTCTAACTAACATTTGGTTAGTTTTTATATCTACTAATCGGGTTTTTACTGATGGAGATTGATTTGTAATGAAGTCAATTTCCCAATTTGGGGCTAAACTTTTTAAATTATTAAAAACATTTTTAGCCATTCCCTCGTTTTTAGTAGAATTAACAGGATTAAATACAGGAACGGGTGCTTCAGGGCATATTCGATTACATTCACCATAAATAAACTTATCAAGACAACTATCGCCTATTACTAATATCCTCATAACGTATTTCCTATTCTAATTCTATAACTATCCTCATCAAAATGTTGAGTAGATACCTCAAATATTTCTGACATATCTTCTAATGCTATTAATTGGTGAGGGGATCCTCTTTCAATTGTAATACAAGTTCCAGGTAAAATAGTAGTTGTATGTTCTATACCTTTTTCAGTATCTAACCAAATATAATCAAAGCTACCTTTACCTACATACCAAGATTCTTTTTTAATAATATGATAATGTAAAGAGAATTTATTTCCTGCTTTAAAAAATCTAAGTAATTTACCACAATATTCTTCATCATTATGGATCCAAACTTCTTCACCCCATCCTTTTTGTACTATTTTAGGTTGTATAATCATAATTCTTCTATGCGTTTTGCCTTATCATCTATAATTAGATCATAAGATGGTTTTACTGGTAATGTAATATCTTCTTTATACCCAACCACAAGATCATCAAAAAGACATCCCCATTCATTTAATTGTTTAGTAGTTAATTCAGTATAATCAATTTTACTAAAACCACCTCTTGCAGTATAATAAGTTATATACCATCCTTTTTCTTTAAGTTTGTTTATTTTATTAATATTTATTTTATTAGGGATAGCTAATTCATATATTCTTTTATCTTTATAAAAACATATCGTTTCATCTATATCAACAAAAGCTTTTTGTTGTCCTTCTGAGTGTAATTTACTTTCTCTCATTTAATAAGATGTCTGTGGTTGAATAATTACCTATACGATCAAAGTATATAATTTCTCGAGCATGATCTCCTCCTACTATTTCTTTGCCTCTCCAATCACTTCCTACTACTATAATATCAGGAGAAATAGAAGATACTAACCATTCTAAATGTTCACGATTATTGAAAACCATTACTTTATCTATAGCTTTTAAACTTTCTAAAGCATAAACTCTATCTTCTAGTTTATTGTAAGGCCTACCTTTACCTTTATCCTTAGTTATTTTTTCATCATCGTCAATTCCAACGATTAATATATCACCTAATGATTTTGCAAAATTAAATAATTCAAAATGTCCTCTGTGAAGAATGTCAAAACAACCATTTACCCAAATTTTCATAACCTCTTTTTACTTTATAACTCTATAATTTTGTATATTTTTGTGTTTAATTGATTTAATTCATTGTGTTGTGTAAGTAAAACACAATTTCTATAATGCTGCCAATCTACTTTATACCTAGTATCTACAACACCTCCATTTAATTTTTTAATTAATTCATTTAAAGCATTAATAGTATATAAAGTATTAGATTCCTTTTTACGGTGTACTAAAATAGTGTTTTCTGGGATTACATTTAAGTTAGTTTGATCAACATTATATGTTACTACATATTCATCTTTTCCTACTATCTCTAGTACGAAAAGTTTATTGTATATAATATCATACTTACTTTTTATATCCTCAATAAGTGCATCTAATCCACCTAAATCCGTGAATGTGCAAAATAATTTATTATTCAAATCTCCTAATATTTGGATGTCTGATATGACATCATATTCTGTATTATACATATTAGGATTCTTCTGTAAAATTGTAGTCATAACCTTCTATTTCTTTTATATTTAATTGATATTTTATAAACACTTCTCTAATTTTCCACAAAACATCTTCTTCACCCTCATCAAAATCAAACAAAAAACTATCGTAAGTATAGAGCACTAGCTTCGTTTTGTATCCCCGTAATATACGAAATATATCCCATAAAATCAACACATTTGTTGATGTTTCCATATTTTGTAAAATGTAATTAAACAACTTTTGCGGATTCATATTATCCAAGTTTTCCTTTTCATATCTATACCCAGAAATCTTACATTCTACAAACCCATCGCTTTGAAACTTATCCCAAAGTTCTCCTACGTATTTCTCGATTTTTTGAAAGAATTCCAGGCCTTTGTAATTTTCAAAAACACCTCCATAGAGCTGCTTGAAGGTAAGTTCTTTCGATTTTTTATAATCCACTCCATATAAGGACGCAAAATGAGCGTGAATATCAACACCGGCAAAATCATAATCAATAAGACGAGCAGACAAGCTAGGGTGGTAAGCGCTAATATCAATTTCCACAAACCTATTATTACGTGGTATAAAACTTTTTCTACATCCATTTTCTTTATTAAGTGCTGCATAATTTACATTATTAAATTTATTTGAAGGTCTAGTAGTTGTTGTTTTTAAGTTGAACTGAGTGTTGACGTATTCACCGTCAACTGCGTGGAAGTATTCACTGAAGGTGTCATTGTGTATACGTATGCCACTTCTCTCGATGGCGTTGAATACCACGGATACTCTACTGTTAAAGAATTCATCATATTTTGTTTTTTCTATGTTAATATTCGCTTTTAGATCTCTAAAAATTGTCTCACATAATTCATAATGTTTAACAATCGGTATAATTAAATTTAACTCCGGATTATCTTTGTGTTGACGATAGTATAAATCATGTGTTTGTGTTGTCGGTCGTATATACGTATGAGGGGGTGGTGTTATGTCATAAAGAGTTTTGATTGGAAAATAATGTAATATCTCTTTTTTATCACGGCAATATAATGTTTCAAATTTATTTAGTAAATCGATTATACGCGTGTTTAACGCATTCAAACATTCACTATGCGTAATGCATACCATAAAGCCTTTACTCGCTTCAATTGGTCTAATATACACTAAACTAACGTGATTTTGTACGGGGTGTATTGTGTCATTGAAGGGTATTACCTCAATGAACGCTTTTTTATAACTACTATTTATTAAAACATTTAACTGCTCCTCGTCTTCTACAAGCCAGTACATATAACCTTATTTTACCCTAAATATACGAACCTATCTAGTAACCTCCACCCATTCTATTATTTCTTTGGGTTTCTACTTTATTTATTTTATATTCTATATTAGACCCACTTATAGGTATTAAATAATTATGTGGTGAATTAATGTGTTGGGCTCCTACCATTGGTCCTTTTTCAGGGTGAATATGGTATAAACCACTATAAGGTCGTTTTGTTGATGCATCTAAAAATTCACTTCCATCTGTTTTTAAATTTTCATTTTTAGAATATCTAAAATATTGATCATATTTGTTTGTAAAATAAGAGTTAAATCCTATTAAGTTTAAATTATTTTGAACTCTCTCTATAGTTTTTTTATTTATATTTACAACATCATTTCTATTTCCTGTAATGAGCCAAGGAAATGAAAATGCGGTATAAAGTAAATAATCTACATCAGGTTCTTGGTCAATAAATTTTGAATATTGACCATAATCAATTTCAGTATATTTAATTTCATTGTTTTTAGAGGCAAAATATCTTTGATACTCCCCTAGTTTATAATTTTTTTTAGTAGGTAAAGTAATAGTTTGTTTTGGTGGCGCAGGTGGAATATCATCTACACTTATATTTTGAGCATTAGCATAAGCGTCAGGAACTAAATACAATAAAGTATCTTCTGTGTATGAACCTATTGTTCCTTCTTCTGCATCATCTAATCTGGAATCTGTTGGGATTTTAATTTCTTGGACAGGGGGATCATTAGGATTTCTACCTGTAAAATACTTACCATCTGAAGTTTTGAAATAAAAGCCTATATATTCCTTTTCAGAATTAGAGTATACAAATTCTTTACCATTAGTATATAAATCCGGGGTTATTTGTGATTTTGGATAATACATTAATTAAATTCTTTTAATAATTCTACTAATTCTTTTTGTGGAAAAATATCACTTTTATCTGTTCTATAAGAATTGTGTGAATAAATTCCTTGATTAAATTTAAAGGCAGTTGATGCTACATTTTTATTTGGGAATTGTTCATAAAACTCATTTGTTCCACTATATTGAGATCCTATAGAAATGTTAGGATATTCGGATTTAATTTGATTTAATACCTTTTTTAAAGTATCTAATTGAGCTTTTGTATATGCATGGTAATAAGAATGTCCTTTATAACTACTTACTCTTGTTAAACTTCCATCTTTTTTCATTTTATAAGGTTGAGCTACAGCTTCATCAGAATATCCTTGTTTAAGTTGTTTATAAGTATACACTCTACTCCCTTGTTTAAATTTAGCTGTATCTCTGAAAGATTTTGTTCCTTTATTAGTTATCATACCTGTACCATTTATGTATTTTAACCAGCCTAAGGCTTCTAATTCAATAGAAATTGTACTCTTTTGTAAATAAGAATTACCAGCTAATGAACTTCCTACATGATTACCCCAATATTTTAAAGGAAATAATTGGTCATAATCACCATCTCTTTGTATAATAAAATGTGTAGAAATATGATCACTTCTTTTTCCCCAACTTTTAATTACATTTTCAATAGATGCCCCAAATATAGCAGTATGGTGTAATACAATTTGAATTTTAGGAGTCTCTTTAGGATAATATATTAACCCATTGTTAGATGGAGCTGTTAAAGGTATCTTTTTTAATAAAGAAACAGCTTGGTCTTCTGGGCCTGTAAATTCTTTAACTTCTTTTTTATTGGTTTCAATTGTTTTTGATGGGGATATTTTTCTTTTTACTGGTTTAGTAGTATTAGGTTGTGATATTGTAGATACATTTGTTACCCATTTATTACTTGATACTTCGTGATTTACTCCATCTATAATAAATTTTAATGCCGAAGGATAAGATGCAGGAAGTGCTTTTTGGTTCACTTTTAGTTTATTATAAATTTTAATTCCACCTAATCCTTCAAATGTTAACCCTAAAGTAACAGGAATAAAACCAGTTCCCCCAGATGTTACATCTGATACTTCATACTGATATTGATCTAGGGTAGATTTATATTGTTTAAAAGTATTGTAACCTCTTTCTACAAAATCAGGATTATCCGCAGCATACCAATATAAAGCATCTCCTGTATTTACTTCTTGGTTTACTATTTTTGTTTTTAATCCTTCTCCCTCTAATGTTGAACCTTCTAATTTTCCTTCTCTTTTTAATTTTCTGTTTTCCATTATTTTTGCATTTCTTTCAGCTCTAGATACTTTTACTTCTACCTGTTTAGTACCCGTTCCTCCAAATCCATCTAATAAATAAGTAGGGTAATCATTCATTTTTTCTCCTTCTGTAATTAATTCGATCCCTCTATTAGCAATCTCTTGGTCAATATTCTCAATCGATTCTCTAACTTGAATTTGTAATTGAGTATCGTTCATATTAGTTGTTCTACTATTCCAAAAAGAAGTAAGATCAGTGCCATAAGCTTTTGTATAACCCTTATAAGTCCAACTATAAGAAGGGGGTATTAACCTCCAACTACTTTTTTCTTTAAATTTAGTATATAAATCAGTATAATATTTTTCATCTTCTGTGGCAACAGATTCTTGAGTAGGGGGAATGTATCTTGTAATGGGGCCTGCTTCATATCTTTCTTCAAACCTATTTTTAAGTCCTTTATTCCAATTTTTATAACCTACAGCATCTAAAGAGTTTGATTCTGATCCGGCTGCTGTTGCTCCAATTGAAATTTGGGTCATTAACTTAGGAGTTATTTTTGTTTGGAAATTAAAATCTGTTACAAATGAAGAACCACTATTAGGGGTGTATCCTATTATATTAAATTCTACTTCTTTATTTTTTGGTGGGTATACTATATCATATCCTGTAATTGGGTTTTCATCTAAAATATAAACTATTCTATCATCTTTTACACTAGTAGTAAGTTGTGTAACATTACCCATGCATCTATTAACTCCACTAAGTAATTTTTGCATAAAATTAAATAAATCTAATTCATTTTTATCATTTTTATTAGAATTTAAAGTTTTAGATACATAATCCAAGTTAAGGTAAACATTCATTAGTTGACCATAATAAACATTATCTTTTTCTACTACAAAATCTTTTAAACCTTTGAAAGAAGGAACATTTATAGTATCTGTAATTCCTAACTCTTCGGTATAAACAGGTTTAAATATACAAATTGAAGGATCTAAGGGGATTAAATTAGGTTCATAATTAATTCTAGTATATTTTTCATTTTTTTCAAATGAGATTTTAGATTCTTTAAATGCATCCCCATTTACAACCCTTAATATTACATTATTTTCTATTTCTCTTAATAATTCCCCAAACCTGATGTAATACCTTGAAGAGGGTGGAATTTTTTTTCTATTAGTAATAATATTTTTTTTATCATTATTCTTTTTAAATGAACCTACAGCATTAGGGAAATAATAATAGTTTTTATTTTTTTCTAAATTTTGGGTAAAAAAAGTTGCTATTTGTTGGGCAACAAAATTTGTTAACCTATCCGATCCTAAATTAGTAAGTATTGAGTTATCTCCATATTGTTCTTCACCTTCATCCGATTTAATTTGATATATTTTTCTTAATGCTTCTTTTCTTTCTTTTAATTGAGAAGTAGTCATTGGTGAAGATGGAACTGTAACTTGTAAAGATTCTATTACACTACCTAAACTAATTAAATTTACTGTAATATCATATGTGTTATCTGCATTTAAACTCCAAGTAAAATTATTTACTTTCCCAAAAAATCCTTGATAATTACCTTTATATCTGTCTACAAAACCATTTATGTTTTGTAACATTTCTAACTGGGTGTAGTGTTTATCTTTAAACCAAGTATTTTCTATAACAGTAGATTCTACATTTTTTATAATAGGTTTATTATTTTCATCTATTGAATCTATGTATTTATCCCATCCCCATTCTAACATCATTAAATACCCTAATCGTAAATAAAGAATTTCAATAATACCAAATTGGAATTTATTGTATGCTTTTAAAGTAACAGTTGCTTTTCTAATAGATCCTCTATTTACTGATTCAACTGTTATTCCTGTTATTCCAGGAGAGGGTTGTAGTCCTCTACTATTACCCCCCATTCCTCCATACATCTTATCATTACTACCATTCCAGCTATTAGTATTTCTTACACCACTTCTTGTTTCGTAAGTAGCTGCTCTAGTTTGGGTAGTTACATTATTTTGAGAATCAGTTGATAACTCTGCACCTTGGGTTAAGGATTGCATTGTATTAAATAAAATATAATTTTTGGCTAGATTTTTTCCTAATAAAGAATCTATATCATTTTCAGTAAAATAATTAGAAGTTTCAAATTTAGCTAAATCTTTCAATCTATAACCATCATTTAAACTAACACCGGAAGCAAATTTAATCCAAGAATTTTTATTATTTAAAAAGTTTAATACCTCAGGAGATCTTTGAATAGAATTTTCATTATAACCTGAGCCATGGATTAATTGTCTTAATTTAACTTGTTCCCCAATTATAGATTTTATTGGTTCTCCAATTATATTTCCTGCCATAACTAATTTGCATTTAATTGTTGATAATCGGTAACTATAGCCCCTACGTTACCTGGTATTCTAATTTGTACTCCTAAAGGAGGAAACATTGAATTTTGATTATATTGAGGGTTAGCAATAGATATTACCCACCATAAACTAGGATCACCATAATAGGTTTGAGCTAAAATATCAAATCGATCTCCTTCATCTGTGTAAGCATAAATATCTTCGAAACCTAAAGGAATGTCTGGGTATTTAACTGTAGATTTGTATCTTTTTCCTTTAATTGTTTCTCTTTCTGGTATTGTAGTATATCTTCCCATAATTAAAAAGAAAGGTTTGAAATTGTATCTAAAGCTTGTTGTCCTTGTTGTGACCCTATAAAAGCATTTGCTTCTTCTTTTTGTTTTTGTTGTTGGGCATTAGTATAACCATCACCATAGAACCCATTAGATAACGCAATATACTTTTCGGGACCAAATGTAGATAAATCACCTAATGTACCAGGACCTGCTTGATTAGTTTCAGCAAAAATATTTTTCTGTACGTTTGGTACAAAATTATGAATTGGTATAAAATTAAATCCTGAAATTTTTATCATAAAAGGTAATTCTTTAACACTTTGATCACTTTTAGCTATACCCGTATTAGATGTTTCATTAATTGCTATTTCCCATGGTGATTCCATAGGTACAGTATAATTAATTCCTGTCATTATTCCAACCTGATTGAATAAATATCCTCCAACTGTTAATTCTATTAAATTACCCCGCATATACCCATCTTTAGAATAATCAGGGGCACATACTGAAGCTAAATAATTTAGTTTTTGATACATCGGCATTAATTCTTGTTTTGATTGAGCAGTTACAGTCCAACCTAAACTAAATTTTCTATCAAATCCTTGGTAATTATATAAATTTTCTGCTCTACCCGCAAATTTTTGTGCTGTCCAATCTGCGTTAAAACTGTCACTCATTTCATCTAAAAATGCTCTAAAGTGTATATATGTTTTTAAACTAGGATTGTCATTATCTATTACCCCAATTCTAAATTTACACAAATCATTTATAGGTTTAGATAAATCTACGTTACTTGATTTGTATATTGGTAATGAATTTATTTTATCTAAAGCTTCATTATTACCCGCTACATAGCTAGTTGTTACATTTTTAGCCCCAGCATTTCCTAAATTTACTCTTTGCTCATATCTATTTGTAGGGATTGTGTAATCGGGACCATCAGCAGAATTAGCACTAGTATTTTTTCTAAAATCTTGAAGAATTTCAGCTTGTGGGTAGTCATTATTACCATTACCAACAGCAACAACATCAGTGCCTTTAGCAGACATTAACTGGTTATAATTTAGAGAATTACCAAGTCCTGTTACACCTGCTGTATTATTTTGAAATCCCCCAGGTTGGTAAACACTTTGACCTACATCACTTATATACCCACCATTTATTTTATCATTAGTTGTTTTAAATTGGTTGTTTAAAAGATTTGATAAAGGGGTATTTGTTTGAGTTGAATATTTTCCTGTTACTGATTTTGAGCCTGATGATTGAAGATTACCAAAATATGTACCTCCTCTAAAAGTTTCAAAATTTGAATTTGAAGTTCCTCCTTTAAAAACATTATAATCAAAACCAAAATTAGTATTAGGGGTTTTTCCAGTTGAAAAAAAACCACTACTTATTAATTGGGGGTTATTTAATCCTGTTCTTTGATCAGGTAAAGCATTTATTATAGTTTTTCCTACCCCTAAAACAGAATTTGGGCCTCCAGAGTATGAATATAATTCATTACTATTTGTTTGAGAATTTATTTTATTTTTTAAAAACTGAGTTAATCTACTTTGAGGAGAATTACTAATTCTTTCACTAAAAGCAGAGGTTTCAAAATAAATAGGATTAGAAAGTGGTAAACTATTACCAGTTATAAAAGAGAATAGTCCACCTCTATTACCTCGAGCAGCTGCTTCACTTGTATCAAAAGTAGGATTAATTCCTTGTTTTAATAAATGCCCCCCAAAAGGGTTAACAACAGATTGTGCTAAAGTAGAGGTAGGTAAATATATACCGTTATTTAATGGTAATCTATTATTAGGATTATCATTAGTCCCCCCATATGTTGCTAAAATATTAACTCCAGTTCTTGATAAAACTTCTTGTTTAGCTGTAAATAAAAGCCCATTTGGGGATTTTAAATCAACAAACATTTTAGCTAATCTGGAGGTATCTTTTGCTACTGTTTCAGGAAGAAGTTGTCCACCTCTTAATATAAAATCTTCGGCTTGTTTAGGACCAATTCCACTATTAAAGTCTTTTTCACTAAAATTTCTTTTTGGAAGTCCTTCAATTTCATAGGGTTGCCCACTCGCATTAGTATTGCGAGGACCTGATCCACGTCTATCATATCCATATTGTGCAGATACATAGCTAGAAAGATCTGTTTTTATATTTAATAACTTAGGCAATAGTTAAGTTTTTAAATTATACATTTCCAGTTACATCCTTAGATCTAGGAGCATCAGAAACAAAATTTTGATAAGTACCTTGTGAAAAAGTATTATTTACAGGAATAGTTCCTCCTGATTTTAATGGAGCTGAAGGTTGTTCACCTCTTAAGGGGGTTAAAGTACTCCCTTCTTTTTCAAATTTGTTAATTAAAGTCATAATTGTAAGTTTTAATTGTTAAACATTTATTATAAATATTATTATTGTATAGAAAATGCACCCATATCTACAGCAGTACCTAATTTTACATCATTCATTTTTATTACTGGAGCTGGGGTTTTCTTATTAAGAGATGCTTCTAGTAATCTTTCTAATTTTGATGTATCAACTGATGGGGATGTATTAACTGATGGGCCTGCCTGAGAAATATTAGATGCCATTTGTTGTGGATCTTTAGTAGCAATAAGATAATCATCAGGTGAAGTATTTATTACATCACCACTTGGACCTATTACAGCATCTCCTACAAATAACTGTTTTGTAGATTTACCTGCTTGTTTTAGACCTTCAACTCCTGCTGATTTGCCAAATTCAAAATTATCATTCATTCCAAAAAGGGCTCCTACTCCTCCTATTAAATCTTGTACAAAACCAACTATTGCAGAAACTAAACCAGCTGCTATACCTATAATATTAACTATAGGAAGTAACGCTGTACCTAAGTCTACAAAAACTTGTTTTAATTGAGCCATAGCGGCATTCATTTTATCTTGTGCTGATTTTTGTTCTAATCGATTTGCTAATTCATCTTTACCTAAATCTCTTAATTCCTTAACAGATTTGTTCATAGTTTCTTGTTTAAACAACATATCAGCAACTTGATCTACACTCATACCTAGGGCTCCTGCTAAAGCTTCTGCTTCATTAACATTTAAATCTGCAAATTCTGCAAATGAACCCATTTCCCGAGCTAATTCATTTTGTAATTCTACTTGATTCCCAGTTAAAGCAGCCGCTCTAGCTCTTTCAAGGTTAATATCTCTACCTATTAATAATTCTGCTTCTAATTCTTTTGATATAGAACTTTCAAAATCCAAAAGTTGCTTTCCCGCTGCTGCTATTGTACCCATTTCAGTACCTAATAAACGGGCATTTGTAACTGCTTCTGCTATGGCAACAGTATTACCCCCCATATTAGCTCTAATTTGACCAGTTACTTTTCCAGTTTCTGTTAATACTTGTTTTAAGTCTACTTGGGTCCCCGCTTGTTGTTGTAGTTCATAACTTGCAGCAAGAATATCTTTATAATTATCTTCAAAATTTACCCCAGTTGCTTCGGCTGCTGCTGCTAAATTACCAGCTTCTTCAGCACCTATTTTTAGTGTATAAGTTAGTTTTGTCATACTAACTAAAGTTTCACCACTAAATTCTGTTATAGAACCAAATTGTTCATTTAGTTTATGGAAATTTTCTTCTATTTTAACACCTGTTACTCCTAATTGAGAATTATTAATGGCAGCTGTTTGGAGATTTCTAGAGAACTGCATAGATTCTCTTTGAGTCATCATCATTGAACGACCTAATTTCTTAGTGTTTTCATCAGCGGTCATTAAACCCTTAACTAATTCAGCTATAATAGTTACTGGTCCTAAAGCTTTCATTAATGATTTAGCCATTGTGCCAATCATTTTATTTGCTACTTTAAATTGGTTACCTAAACTACCAGCTTTACCTCCTATTTTAGGATTAGCTAAACGCTTAGCTTCTTTAGTACCGGCTTTCATAGCATCTTCAATGCCAAGCATTTTACCAAATTTACCCCCACCTACTTTATCTAAAACACCTTCTAATCCTCCTAAAGCTCCCCCAGCAACCCCTAGGTTTTTACCTGTAGCTTTTTCTAATTCTTCCCTTTTTTTAAGTTCTTCATCTAAGATATTAAGTAAAGAATCTTGTTCATCCTTTTGTGCTATTATTGTATTTAATGACTTTTCTGCTAAATCTAATTTTCTGCCTTCAGCAGCTGTTAATTTATCTTTTGCTAATAATTCATCAATTTGTCTATTAAGACTATCCTCGGCAGTTTTTAAATCACTTTTATTTATATCAAATTTTTGTCTTAAAACATCTAAATCCTTTTCATTTAGGTTTGTTATACCTGCTTGATCTTGTTGTAATTTTTCAGCTACAGAAGTTAATTCTTTAAATATTTTTCTAGAATCTACTAATCCGGATTTAACACCCGATATTTCATCTATAGTAGCTTTAAAAGCCCCTACTAATCCTTCTGCGTCTTCATTAATTTCTTTAATTTTATTAGTTACACCATTTAAGGAATCACTTAATTTTTTAACTTCGGCTTCAGATTGAGAAATTTTAGAAGCATCTGCCCCAGCGAATGGGTTTTTTTCACCTAATTGCTCATATAGTTTTGCTATACGTTCTAGTTGTTTTTGGATTTCTTGTGGTGTAGCCATTAATACTTATTTTATTATAAATATTAAAAAAAGCAACTATTTATAGCTGCTTTTATTTTGATATGGTTTAGAAGCATTTTTAAATGCAGGTGCATTAACTTTACCATTTTCCCCTACTAATGAAGTTTTACCTGAAGTTTGTGCTGCTTTTTGTGCTTTATTTCTTTCATCATAGTAATCGGAAATTTCTTTAAATGTAAATTTACGTAACCATACAGGCATATTATATACAGTATGATAATCATATCCACCTTTACCATGAAATAATATAGAATGGATTTGGGTAAATAACCCAACTCTGAATTGAGGAGCTATTTTAGAGCTCAGGCCAAAAAAAGCTAATCCCAATGGGGATGGCTACCTCCTTCCCATCTTCGTCTATATAACGAAGGTCCACATCTGGTTGTGTGTCTCTAAGATGTTTTCTTAGTGTTTTAGAATCTATAGCTAGTAAAAAATTATCAACAAATTCTCTAACTTCTTTAGACCCTGTTTCACCATTAACTGATGTAATAATATATTTTAATCTTGTACTTAATTCAGGAGCTACATTTTTATTTATTTTCTTTAATCCCTCTAGTTCTCTATCAATTTTAAGTTCATCTGCTCCAGTTAAAATTTTATAAGTAATTGGGGTTTTTGAATGAGGTAATATAAAGTTAAATTCATTTTTACCTTTTGTAATTAAAGATTCATCAAATTCTTTATTTTCTAAAGTTGATAAATTAATAGTTTTTTCTTCTCCTCGATAAGTAAATTTATATTCTGCCCCATACCCTAATATACGAGTTGCTACTAATACAGCATTTTTATCTCCTAAAATTAAATCTTTCTGGTTTACTCCTTCAGTTAAAATTACAGAATCTAATAATTTATTTAATACTGTTCCTTTTTGAATGTAGGATTGATTGGTTAAAATATCCTCTTCTTTAGCAGTCATATATTTTATTTCTACTTTACCACTTGATAAAGGATGATCTTTGGGGTATATTAAACCTTTTGAGGGTAATTCTACTTCTTCACTTGGAAATTTAAATTCGGCCATAATCTTTATTTAATTAAAACGTTTTTACGTTGATACATATTAATATAAAAAAAAGCTTGACCGAAGCCAAGCAATTTTTCAAATTAGGGGTGGGTAAAATTTTTAGAAATTTAATACACAGTAATCTGGTTGAACTGTCATTGTAATTTCTTGTGCAGCATTTTCTTGATCCCAGCCAAAATCACCAAATGAAGCATTTGTAATCATTGCTCCTTTGATAATCCATTCTGAAACGATATCACCTACAGGTCCTAGTACATTAATTGTTAAGTCTTTCTTATAGAAATCACTATAACCATCTCTACCAGTTACTGATTCATGATGTAATCTAACCCATTCCATTACTGATTGTGCACCAGATGGAGTGATAGGATCAAATAATGTAAACTCAATAGTACCCCATTTAGTTTTACCTTTTACATATCTTTCAACATTGATATGGTTTAAAGCTACTGTTCCTTGTTCTACAGTTACAGCTCCTACACCTTTCATAATGTAAGCAGGGAATCCATCTACAAAACAGATAAATCTATTCTTTTGTTTTGGTTCGAAAGCTGTGAAAAATATTTCGTTTGGGTTTAATACTGCCATTTTATTTTTTTATTTTATTATAAATATTCGTCTTTTTATTTCTTATGCTGGGAAAGTTGCTCCAGTTGGTAATACATTAAAATCTAACATAATAAATTCAGCTGTTCTAGTTGGTTGTAAGAAAATTTGTCCTACTAACTCATTTCTATCTATTACATCTGGTGTATTATTTGTTTCATCCATTACCACTTTAAAAGCATACAATCCTTGTCTTTGTTGTACTGATTCTAAGTATGGGTTAACTTGAGTTAAGAAATTTTGTCTAGTTGCGATTGTATTAGCTTCAAATACTAAATTATCTGCAATTTGAGAAATATATTCTTTAAGTGTAATTAATAATCTACGTACATTTACTCTATCTAATGCAGAAGCAGCTTTTTGTAATGTTTTCTGTCCAAATACTACTACTCCTTGTTGTGGGAATGTAGCAATTGGGTTAACATTTGCTTCATATAAAGTATCTCTATTAGTAGATGTTAATTTTCTTTCAGCTCTAACAACTTGTCCCATTCCACCTCTAGTAATACCTGCTGGTGCAAACCATGGATCACTTGAAGCATCTGTAAACGCATATACTCCTGGTATAAACGTAGAAGCCGGTATGTAAACTAATTGACCAGAATTTGGATCAACTGTTTGTAACCATGGCCAATAGGTAGCTGTATAGCTATTATCAATACCTCCCGCTTGGTTTGTTACTGTAGCAATTGGTTGGTTATATCTTACTAGATCAATTACCGCAATATTATCACCTCGGGTGATTGAATTATTTATTAAAGTAGTAATTTGACCCGCATGGTCTTGATTAGTTAAACCAGGTACTGATATTACATTATACTGATAATCATCTTGACTAGCTAATAAAGCAATTGCATTATTATAATCAGACCCTATTAATCCTTGAGTATCGATATTATTAATATCTTGATAAAAATTAGCTGCTCTTCCTACAGGAATATTTCTACCAACAGCTCCATCAAATGAACCTGATCCTATAATAGGTAAAGAGGCTGTGAATTCAGATTTTGCAGTTCCATCATTATTAAAGTAATTTGGTGTTGGAGTATTTACTTGTCTTACTCTAACATAATTAGAAATTTGTGCAAATGAACCTGATTCTTGTAAAAAGGTATCTACTCCTTCTGTTACTAGATTAGTAGATATATCACCAATTGCTCTTGAGATATAATTTGGAGAAAATGGATCTAATGAAATATTATTATATGTTTCTAATACTACTTTATTATTAGTATTATCATTACCACGTCTAATTGCTAATGAAAATACTCCTGAAGAAGTGTTAACACTTGTAATTTCCCATCTTACGTTAAGAGATGAACCACTAGTTAAAGCTCCACCTGCTATTTCAACACCACTTGTATCAGACCCAGCAGGGTATGTATTATTCATAATTTCACCTTCAGAAATTGTTTCTAATACAAAAGCTGTTTGGTTTTCAATCATTGCATCGGTTAATACAAAAACTGGATTTGTTGAAAATACACCAGCTGTTCCACTTGCAATACTTACTTCATCCCCATTTGCATAACCTAACCCATCTTCTGTAACTACAACGCCTGAAATCTCAGTTAAGATTTGAGGTTGAGTAATTTGAAATATGAGAGCATCTCCACTTGTAGCACCTAAGCTTGTAGCAGGGATAGAAATTTGATCTCCAACTTTATACCCTGATCCTAAAGTAGTATTACCTGCATCTAATGTAATATTACCTGCAGTAATTGTTCCTGCTAAATCAGCATTCTGGATAGAAAATGTTGCGGCACCACCTGCAGCACCTGCTCCCAAAGGAGCTCCTGCTAAAGCATTAATACCTGCGGCCGTAACATTAATAACTGAAGTATTTGTATAACTAGATCCTCCAGATACCAGTGTAATTTTTGTAATTTCACCCGCACCATCACTAGTTACTGTTACTACACCTCCAGATCCACCACCTGAAACACTACCTCCATTTGAGATTAAATCAGATACATTAATATTTGTGGTTGTTATAGAAGGGGTAACACCTGTAATTGTAGTACCACCAGCTGTTACTTCAGCTCCGGCTAAAAATGAATCTCCTATACTAACTACAATATCCCATAATGCACCTATTCCATCTCCACCAGTACCTGATATGTCATTATAATTACCAGCTACCATATTTGAACCTGATTGTACAATTATAGATGTAAAAGGAGTACCCGTAAATAAAATACCATTATTATTGCTAGTTGTTACTGTTGCTTCAGCGTCTGATCCAGCTCCTGTATCTGTTACTAATGGAACACCTGTATATGTTCCTGGAGCGGATGAACCACTACCACCACCTGTTGCTGTTACATACCCACTAAAGATATTTCCAATTAACCCACCGGTTGGAGATTCTAAATTATTTTGAATGGTTGTAGAAGTAGCTGAGCTAAAAGATCCCGAAGTTACTCTTGTTACTAAAAGTGAAGTTCCACCATTTTGAAAATATTGGTTTGCTGCAATAGAAGTAAGATAAGTGTATTCATTAGATCCACTTTGTAAAGCTCCACCAAAAATCGCTTGGTAAGAACTAAAAGAACTAATTAAAGTTGGTCTTTCAACTGGACCTAATACAGTTGGTCCAATAATTGCTGCACCTCTTTCAACGGGTTGCGCAGTAACAAAAGATTGATCGTTTTCTCTTGCTAATACACCTGGGGAGATTAATGTTTCTGCCATTTTATTATGTTATTTTAATATTGTTTTATTATAAATATTAAAAAACTTTTCAAAAAACTATTTTGTTAAAGTAAATTCCCCAGTTTCTAGATCAATATTTCCTTCACCATACTTATCCTGGAGTTCTTTAGCGGTTTTATTAGATTTTTCTTGTAAATTAGCTAACCCATCTAGAATTTGGCTTCTTTGACCTTCTAATATTGCTTTTTGAATATCAACATTACCTAAATTAAAAGTAATTTGATTTTGTTCTTGTTGATAACCTCTAAGAACTTTTAGTTCTTCTTCTGATAACTTAATTGTTTTACTCATTTTTTAAATTTTTGTTTATAAATATTAAATTGTTTATTATTAGTTGTTTTTTGTATTAATTTTATTCTAACCAATCATCTATTTGTTCTATAACCATATTTGGGGTTATTGAAGTATGACATTCAAATTGGCGTGGTGTATCTTTATGTTTGGGACACCAATACCAATCTCCAAAATCAAAGTTATGCTCAATTCCTACCTTGTTAAAACACCCATGGCATACTGATTTATTGGTAATTCGTTTATAATTAGGGAAATCTAAAGGAATTTCATGCCAGTCTTCTGTAAAATTAGATATCATTACTACTTTTTTTTCTAGAGCATGAGCTAACCAAGTTAAACCCGAGGATAGCCCTATAAAAAATTCAGCGTGTTGTATATAATTAACAGTGTCTTCTAAAGATACTTGTGTTTTGTTATTAGATTTTTTTGGTAACCCATTCCAATAAGGAGCCCACCCAAATAATTCATCACGTTCTACTACTACAGGGGTAAAACCTTTTTTTCTTAATATTCTACATAACTCAGTCCAATAAGGAGGAGTACCCTGTACACTTTTCCCTTTAGGATGATTCCAATATTTTAATTGTGAAGTAGAATGTACACTTATAACAACATATTTTCCTTTTATAGGACGTTTTTTAGGGGTAATATTTAATTTAGGTTGAATGTAATTCCATTTTTTATAACCTAAATCTAAAGCAAACCCTTCTTGAATATTAGTTTTAAAATTATAATCTACTGGAATTATTTCCTCAAATCCTTCTGTTGTATTTACTAATTTTAAATTTGGATAAGACTCTTTAAATAAAAATTGAAACTTAGGATTTACCTTAACATAAACATCACAATTTTGATCTAACCTATATTGATTTATATAGGGAATAGCTATGATTGTATCCCCTAAGGAATTTGATAATATATTAACTAAAACTTTTCTCATATATTACTTGAATTGAATACTTGAGTAGGGGTAATAGATTTTTGACAAATATGCTGTTTATTTGTTCCTTTCCAAATAGGACACCAATCCCAATCCCCAGGATCAAATGTAAAATTAGGATTAGTCCAACAAGGAATACATGCATTATCATTCATTACACGAGTAATATGAGAAGTAAATTCATGATCTCTTTCACTAAACCCATTAATCATAATTGTATGTTTTTTTAAAGCCCAATTTAACCACGATAAACCTGATCCTAACCCAATAAATTTATCAGCATAAGTTAAATAAGTAGCTACTACATCTAATGGTCTACCTTGAATATTAGTTGTACCTGGGATAGTATAAGGGGTTGAGGAAAGTATAACTACTTGGTAATTTTTATTTTTAAACATTTTGGATAATTCAACCCAATTATCATAAGTCCATTCCTTACACCCCGAAGTTGATTGAGGACCAAATACTACATATTTTCCTTGAATAGGTTTTTCACCAATGTTAAAATTAACCCCATAATTAAGTTCTTTATATTCTAACCCTAAAATATCAGTTGATGTTTGTATCAAAGGAATTGTATTTGGTTGGGTTGGGTGATCATCAAAATTTTTAAAATTACCATCTGAATTTTTAAACCATCCTATTTTATATTGAGCATAAGCAGAACAAGATTCTCCGGGTTTAATAAATTTAATATTTTTATATTCTGGAAGGTTTTTAAACCAATTATTATGAAAGGTACTAACTATAACTTTACATTGATGTTTTTTAGCAAATTCTATAACTTGGGGGGTCCATGCTATTGTATCACCAATTGATTTTGAATCTAAAGTTATTTTTACGTTTTTATCTTTAAGGTCTAATTTATGGATTACTTTACCATTTAATTTAATAACCCAAGGAATAAAATAAGATTTATTACATTTAGTCCACATATTATTAGTAATAACAGAAGAATGAACTATTTTATTTGTTTCCCCATTTATAAATTCTACTTTATACTTTTCAAAATTAGACCCTTTGATTTCTATTTTAGGACCTTCATTAAAACTAATTTCAATGTTATTAGGAGGTATATTATTTACTAAATAGTCTATTTCTTTTTTAGCTATTTGAGCAGCATTTTCCCAAGTAAACTTTTTTCTTATTTCAACTGATTCTTTTATTGCTTGTTTTTTATGTTGTTTATAATTAACATAAGCATCCCTCATTACCCTTTTTAAATCATTAAAATCAGGTGAATAAAATTCCCCAGGTAAGTCAGATTGAGAGAATGTACTATATTCTCCTCCTATAGCAGGAATAGTTCCTTTAATTTTTACGGGCAATCCTTTACCTTCTGCAAATTCTAATTGAGCACTACAATTTGAATAAATAGAAGGGGTACCACAAGCCATTGCCTCAATTAAAGGTAAATTCCATCCCTCAGCACGAGCACAAGATAAAAATACATGACCTTTTTGTAAGTACTTAATATATTCTTCTCTTGTTGGAAAATGTTTTATTTTTAATCTTGGATCAATTAAACCATAATGTTTAAGTCTTTCTTCAGTAGATTTAAAGTCATCCTTAGCCATATGGTTGTCTATAGATAATATTAAATCTACAGGTTCATCTTTATCAAATTCTTCTAAAAAAGACTCAATAACCTCTTTAGTAGATTTTCTATAATCCCACCGACCAAACATTGTAAATTTAAATCTTCCATCGTCATATTCCGGAAGTGTAGCCTTTTTATTAGGGTGAAAAATAGTAGAATCTACTGCTTCAGGAACAACCTTTACTTTATCTGAAGGAATTCCTTGTTCAATAGTACAGTCTCTTTGCCATTTAGAAGCAACCCAAACTTGATCAAATGTAGATAATTGATTAAAAAATGTTTTAGGTTGACGAGTTGTTTCCCATACATTATAGGCTATTTTTGGGCCTTGATAATCTTGATAAAACACATGGTGGCTTGTTTCACACAAAACTAGATTGACATTATGATCAAAATCGTTAGGATATTTAGTATAAATATCTTTATGAATTAAATTATTATCTTCCCACAAATATTGTGAAGTAAGTAGTTTTTTATCTAACCCATCAAAGTATTCTTCTCCATTATGGGGTTCATCTTTATAACCATCCCATGATTTACCTACTGTAAAATTTCTTATTTTTAAGTTATAAAGATTAGAAAGTTCTCTATAAAATGCTCTTGTATGATTAGCATAACCTGTAGTTCCTACATAACTACCATGTGCAAATATTTTAGGTGTTTTTATCATTTTATTTTAAATTTTACACGTTTTTACCGTTATATACACGTTAAAATATTTTTAATTATTAAGTGATGTTATAATTTTATTTACATCAAATACTTCATTTAAATTATTATAAGGTATAGAGTGGATATCTTGTGCTAAATTAAAGGGTTGGTAAGTAGAATTTTGTAGTTGGGGTTCTTTTGTAAAGGGTTCTGCTAAAATATTATCGTGTAATTTATAACCAAATATTTTTGGTTTTGTAGTAACCCAACATACAGTAGATTTCACATTCATGGCTGCTGCTAAATGTTGAGAAAATGAATCTATTAATAAACGTTTAGAAGACATTTGAAGTAAAATAGCAATACTTCTAAAACCATCTAAAGCTTGCATTGTGTCAGGATAGGTATATTGGTCTTTTCTTTTAATATGAATAATTGCATAATCATTTTTATAATGATCAATAACATTTAATACAGTAGGTTCTGGTATATCTCTTGTCCATGAATATTGAAAACCTTGACCTTGAGGTCCTCCATTTGTTTGTATGGCTAAAATAGGTTTATCTAATTTATAAAAAGGGGAAAAATAATCTAGCTCGGGTTGTGTTAAATAGATTTTAGGTTGTTCATTATTATAATGTAACCCATAAATTTTACACCAAGTTTTAAATAAATGTTCTCTTTCTGTTAAAAATGAAGTGTGACGGTAGGGGTCTTCAATAAAAAGTTTGCAATCTTGATCCTTAATGTATTTAAGATAAGCCCCATTCATTTGTTCAGGTCTATATATTTTACTAACCTGGGGGTTATTTAAAAATACATCAGGGTAAGCAGTTACAACTATTAAATTAGAATTTTTATATCGTTTCTTTATAACCTGTACCATGGCTGTTGCCATAATAGATTTACCTAAACCCCCATCTATCTGGAATATTATGTTCATAACTTTGTTTTTAAATTAAATAACTATTTTATATTTTGATTACCAAGGAACACCATCATCCGTGGTTTTACTTTGTTCATAATTAATTTGTTCTGCAACCGAAGATGAATTAGATGTTTCTATAGCCAAATAATCTATGCTTCCTGTTACCCAAGTAAGCACTATTTCTTCTGTTAAATCATCATAAGATACAAAATCTGGGTCTGAAGGGGATTTAGATGGGAGAGAATAATCTCCTACCATTCTTTTCATAGATCCAGAGTATGTAGTATTACAAGTATAAGAAGCTGTTGTAACTAAACCATCGCTTAAATTTCTTTCTAAATTAGTTATTGACCAAGTATGTTGCATGTTGAAATATTTTATTTATTATAAATATACAAAGGTTTATTTACTTATCCTAATAAATTTAAGAACTTTTAATGTATAAACTATTTATTAAATCAACTTGACCCCTTCCATACTTATTAAACATATCTTGTTGAAATAAATTTTCTTTGGTATTTAATTCTATTATATTAGTATAAACTTCTTCTAATTGACGTTCATTTTCTAATTCAGCTAATTTAATTTCTCCTAATTGTACTAAATATTCTAATTTTTTATTATGTAAAGAATTTCCAATATTAAATTCTTCTTCTGTTAATTTTTGATTATCCATTACCATTTTATATTTTTGTATTTAATAAGTTTTTTAATTTAGAACTATCTAATGTAGCCACTAAATTTATATCATTTTTACTATTTCTATAAGCATAAATTTTATATTCACTTTTATCACTAATATAAGAATATATTTCTTGGAAAGTAAGTAATATATTAAACTCATGTTTAATTTTAAAATCTAAGGAATATTTATTTACTGTATCAACTATACTTTTTTTTACTAATTTAATATTACTGAAGTTTGTTAGTGTTTTTAATTTATTTTTATAGTTTGGTTTAATTAGTTCAGTAAATACCGTTATAATAATATAATCGTATCCTGATATTAATTTTGGGTAATTTATATAAGGGTTAAAATTCATAAAAAGAATTTTTTTAGGTTTACCAGAATTTTTAATTTTTTCTAAATATTCTTCTGATAACCCAACTGGGTCTCCTTTATCATCTAAATGTTTACAAACTATAGAGGGTACTATACTTATTTTTTTTCCTAATAGTCTTATTCTATAACATATTTTAGAATCTGGGGGAGCGTCAGTATCAAAATAATCTCGATTTTCAGTTAAAGGGAGAATTTGTTTTGCATCATTTACTGAAAGTAGCATGCATCCATTTCCTACAAATCCTATATCTGTATAATCTGTGTAAGTTAAATCGTCTATAGATGTTTCTACCCATTTATCTTTTCTTACACTTGCTACTATACGTCTTTTGGTTTCAGGTTTTTCTGTAATTATAGTAGGTCCTAACCATTCTTTATTAAAATAAATCCCGCTTGCTATGCCACAATTTTCTATTTTATAGTAGGTATTAAAAAGATCTTCTAAAGCAAAATAAGGCGGTATAGTATCATCATCTACAAAATGAATGAAATCTCCTTCTTTAACTGATTGTAATCCTATATTGATATTTTGTAAGGCCGAATCATGTTTAACAAGCGTGTCTTTTTTGCGGGTATATTGTTCCCATTCTTCCCAGTTTAAATCGGGGTGACACCTTCTATTACCCTCTATGAAACTTATTTTATTGTATTTGTCAGATAGTTTTAATTCTTTAATTTTACTTTTGAGTTGTTTTGTAAAATTATTGTCACATCCTAAAACTAGATTTAAATTAAGCTGGTTTATTTGGTTAGGGGTAGTTAAATTACAGAAGTAATCTAAAAGTTTATCTATAGAAAATTCTCTTCCTATAATAATAGATACAATAGTACAACTAACTTTATTTTTCATTAAAACTTATTTCCAGTACTATTAATATATGAATTTATTTACTAAATTCCAAATTAAGATATTCCTGTTACTTTACCAACGTTTGCTGTAGCTACTCCTGTTATTTCTCCTATGTTAGCAGGTACTACCCCCATTACGGTATTTCCATATCCGGTTACTGCAGTGTATTCTAATAGTGGAATTTCTGTAAGAGAACTAAGTACAAATGATAATGCTATTTGTGCCCCTGCTGAAGGTTGTGAGTTTGAATAATCATAATCATAGTCAACTACTGCTAAAATTAATTCAGAATTAGTATTAGCATCAGATATTGCTGTGCTATTTAGTGTTATGGTATTTGTAGTTCCCGCAGTACCGCTAAAGGTAGTAAATTCTGATGAATATGTAGTACTTAAATCTGCATCACCAAAGTCACCAACTGCAATATTTGAACCATCAGGTGCTGTAGATTTTACAATTATGATATCTCTTGTAGCACTAAGATTTGCTGTAACTAACTTTAAGCTTAAATCTGTTATCGTTCCACTAACCGAAGAAAGATCAAAATTTAAATACCCTCTAGATATTCTAAATTTATTACCTCTTAAACCTGTGTAGTCAGCAAAAATACTTACTGTTGAATTATTTACATATGCAAATGTACCTGTAGAAGCATTTCTTGTGTCTGACCAAGTATAAGCAGTAGAATCTAAGCTTATAAGAACTCTTCCTGATGTATTTTCTGGGGTTTCTGTTGGCATAATTTTATTCTCTTATATACATTGGCATGTAATACTCATCTGTAGTATGGTATGCATTTTGTGGAATTTTAATTTTATGATCACTTAATCTAATTAATTCATAGCTAACTCCTCTTCTATTTCTAGTAGTTTCGTCTGGGATGAAATTTTCCATTGGGTTCCACCAAGTCATTCTACCTCCTCTTTTCAACATTTTAGTAATGTAGTTTTTAAATTCATGTAATTTTGTATCTTGGTAAGTATCTATAAAAATAGCATCAAATTCTTGTAATCCTGATTTGCCGAATTCTTTTCGAAATTCGTCATACCAGTCTTTACCTCCAATTATAGTAACCCTTTTATGAGCTGTTGCTTTGGACCTACTATAATACTTATTTCTTTGATTAGCATATTCTTCTGCCCGTTCTACTATATTTGGGTGTAATTCCATTATTGTATGTTGATTTGGTTGGTATGCTTGAATAAATGATGCTGCTATGCCCATACCGTATCCTATTTCTAATACACTTTCTGCTTTTCCTCCATTAGTTACCCATTCAGCTGATCTTTTCATGATTGGGGTTTCCCAATCCATCATTACGTTAAACTCTTTACCGTCTTTAGTATATTTAATTTTATCACTTTCGAAAGTAAGAGGTCTTTCTTTATATCCTGTATCAAATCCTGCCATAAAATTATTTTTAAGCTATTTCTACCCAAGCTCCATCTGGATTAAAGTATATTATTTCAGTAGAATCATCAATTAAATGTCCTACTACTCTTACAATATCTCCTGTACTTGAAGGAGCTCCTGTTGTAATACCTCCTGCTGTAGTTGATAAATATAGAGGCGATCCTATAGTTCCTCCTGTAAGACCGAATACTGATGTGAATCTTGCAAATCCTCTTATAAGCATACCTACATTATTTGAAAGTCCAGTTCCTGCAGCTATTGCAAGCATATTGGTTGCTGAACTAGCGGCAGCAGCATTAGCTAATGTCCAACTAGATGTACCTGATATTGGTTCAAGTAAATAATAAACGTTTCCTGCTGTTACATTTGAAGAACCTACATATATTAATTCACCTGCTGTATTAGCGGTTCCTAAATATGGTGTTTGATTATTATGTGCATGGAAGGCAAAATTATTTACAAAAGTAGTACAATTTGATAAAGCTGTAATGCTGGTACCAATAATAAAGGAACAAGCTTTACTATTTATATTATTACTATTTCCTGCTATAATACCACTCATACAACCATTATTTGTGTTAGAACACCCACCACCTATAAATCCTTGGCCTGATGAAACGGTGTTTGTGCATCCTCCTGTTATTACACCTCCATTAGCAGAGACGGTATTTTCACCACCCCCTGCAATAACTGCTTGGGAAACTCCACTAGAAATTGTATTATTATTTCCTCCACCAATAGGAGAGGCTGTTCCTTGAGTATCATTACTATATCCTCCTCCAACAGAACTACAAGCACCTCTAGCACAGTTAAAAAAACCACCAGCTACTATACCATAGTTATTAGAAACATAATTATCACGTCCTCCACCAATATGACCATACTGTCCATAGGAACAGTTATTATACCCCCCGGCTGCTGTACTATATGAATTACATGTATCATTAGAGTAACCACCACCAACAGTTGAATAAGAACCTCTTGCACAATTTAAACGACCTCCTCCAACAATACCATAATCATTTTGAACAGAGTTACTACACCCACCAGCAATAGTCCCCCAACAATCATTTGTACCAATTTTATTAGAATAACCTCCTCCAATAGTACTACAATGAGAATTAGCACAAATTTGATTTGTACTTCCACCTCCTATAAATCCTCTATTTGACTCTATTAAATTAGACAGACCACCTACAATAGTTGAATAGCTACCATTACCTATAATGTTATTTGTACCTCCAACAATAGATGCGCAGCCACTACTATCTATGCAATTAGATGCACCCCCACCTATAGTATCAAATTCACCTCCTTTTGCATAATTACCTTTACCTCCTACAATTACATCAAACGCTCCAAAAAGTACGTTGTCAGATCCCCCACCAATAAATTGTGCGGTATTGAAAGTACAATTACATGAACCACCTCCTATAAATACAGCATTTGAGTCACCACAGTTAAAATTCTGGATACCCCCAACAATAATATTAGCACAAGCAGTAGCTAGTGAAGGTGTTATACAGTTTTGGAAACCACCTCCTATAAAGTCAAAGGCTTCTCCTCCTTTTGAGAAATTACCTTTACCCCCTACTATTACACTATTAGGAGTAAATACTGAATTTCCGTTACCCCCACCTATAAATCCCCTAAGAGCACAGGATTCATTTGAAATACCACTTACTAAACCTGCAAATTCGGCACCAACTATATTTTTACATCCTGCACCTAGAAAACTATCAGCTGCTGATGCTGTATTTAGATTACCTGCTCCAATAAAAGACCTTAAACCATTACTTTTATTACAAGTTCCACCTGCAATTGTTGAATAACTACTTCCAATACTATGACAATTTGTACATCCTAGACAAACAGTTCTATTTTGGAAATTAGCTTTTATAGTTGCATTGTCTGGATTAACTCCAGCAAATGCCATTTCACAATTAGCTACTTGTCCCCCAATGATATAATCATTATCAGTCAGTATAGCTAATTCTCCTCCGATGTAATCGTCTGATATAATTATCTGTCCAAAGCCTGAGTTATTCTTTCCAAAATATGCTGTATCTGTACTAGTAACTAAATTATCACCATCAAAAGTCATATTAGCTTCTACATTACCACCCCCTGCACCATCATAGGTAATTACACCATTATTTGTAGTTCCTGTTAAAGATAATAATCCACTTGTTCCTGAAGAACCTGATGATCCTGAAGAACCTGATGAACCTGAAGTTCCTGATGAACCTGAAGTACCTGAAGAACCACTAGAACCTGATGAACCTGAAGTACCTGATGAACCTGAGTTACCTGAAGAACCTGATGAACCTGATGATCCTGAAGAACCACTAGAACCTGAAGTTCCTGATGATCCTGAGTTACCACTTGATCCTGAAGAACCAGAACTACCTGAACTACCTGATGATCCTGAAGTTCCTGACGAACCTGAATTACCTGAAGAACCGCTTGAACCAGAAGAGCCACTTGAACCAGAGGATGCTGCATTTTCTCTTGTACCTACTTCTCCGGCACTATTAATTACAAGTGTTGTGTTTTCAGATCCTTGGGTAGAAAGACCTGTTAATTTAAGTTCATTTAACTCAGCGTTACTTCCACTAAGTACTACTTTTTTCCAATTTGGCATATCAATTTCTTATTAGGTTGGTTACACAAAGTGCCCACTTCCCCGAAGGGCCGTAATATTTATTATAAATATGTTTTAAATTTTTTCTATTTAACAGGAGGAGGAGGAATTTGATTTTCCTCTTCTTGTTTTTCAATACTTTCAATTTTTTGATTTAACTTTACTTGTATAGTACCTATAAAGATAGCATCAATACCTGTAATTGGAATATAATCAGTTGATTTTCTAAGAGCACGTAATTCTCTTAAAGAAAGATTTGTTAAATTGTAAGACATAACTATTATTTTTTAATTGATTCTTGGTATTTTTCTTGAAGTTTTAAAGTAGTATTATAACATATTTCTACATATTCCCCTTTAAATAAACTATTTTTAATGGTTACAAGTAAAAATTCTATTTGTTTTGGGGTTAGTTCGATATTAAGTGTAGGAGGATTAGACATATTGTCTTTTCCTCCTACAACTACATTTTTAGTTTTTAATGCCATAAACCTTTTTAATATTTTAGAAAACAATTTTATTTAGATTTTACGAATAAATATAAATATCTTCGTTACTTGCTACGTATATGTTTCCTTCTTTATCATATTTGGATGGAGCATCATCTGGGTCATTGGTAGTTCCTACAACTACTGCTGCCATAAATGCATCTGGAGTGTATGAAGATAAAGTAGCATCAAATGAGCTAGTTACACCCCATCTTCCAGTAGACAAACCATCATAAGCAAAGGCATCACCAAAATCTTGGTCAGTTTGTTGTATAACAATACCACCATCACCAACAGTTGTTGAACCTGATCCAAGTAATATAAATCTATCTTTAACTAATAAATTTTCAGTATTTCTAAATGAAGCAGTACCATCAACAAATAAATCATTTGATATAATAACATCACCTGTTACTGTTAATAATCCAGTATTTGATTCTGATCCACCATCACTATCAAATGTTAATCTTTGTTGAGCATTAGCACTAGTACCATCTATATCAGTAAGTATTCTATTGTCTCCTGAATTTTGTACATTAATTACACCACTAGTACCACTTGATCCTGATGTACCACTTGATCCTGATGAACCACTTGAGCCACTAGTTCCTGATGAACCTGAAGTTCCACTTGAACCACTTGAACCTGATGATCCTGATGTACCTGATGATCCTGAAGAACCTGATGAACCAGATGTGCCCGATGATCCTGAATTTCCTGATGTACCTGATGAACCTGAAGAACCTCTTGATCCTGAAGAACCTCTTGATCCTGAAGTTCCTGATGAACCAGAAGTACCAGATGAACCATCATTACCTGAGGTACCGCTTGATCCTGAAGTTCCTGATGAACCAGAAGAGCCACTTGAACCTGAAGAACCAGATGTACCACTTGATCCTGAGACTCCAGACGTTCCTGAAGAACCACTTGAACCAGAAGAACCTGAAGTTCCAGATGATCCTGATGAACCACTTGAACCAGATGAACCAGATGTTCCCGAAGAACCAGAACTAGCTGCATTTTCTCTTGTACCTATAACCCCTGAAGAATCAATAACTAAGGTTGTTGTTTCTGAAGGTTGTGAACTTAAATTTGTAAGGGATAAATTTGCTAATTCAGCCGCTGACCCACTAACAATTACTTTTTTCCAATTTGCCATTTTTTATTATTGTATTTTATTAGTTATTGATTTATATTTTATTATACATATTATGCTTTTATTTTAGAATTAAAGACCTAAATAAAATTCATTAGAAGAATAAACAATTCCCCCTTCTATTGCTGTTGGTAAAGAGTTAAAGCTAATTAATTTTAATACTCCTTCATTTGTTACTCTAATTCCTTGATTACTTGCATTTTTTATTAATAAAAGATCTTGACCCGACCCATTATCAGTTATTTCTAATCTAGGACCTGATGGGGCTCCTCCTATACTTAAACTAGTACCATCAAATTGTAAATTAGATTCTCCATTAATAACATTAGGATTTCCTGTAGCACTTAATAGATAATTATTTACATTGTTATTAATTGTGATACCACCACCACCTCCAGAAGAATTTTGGACTTGGTAAGCACCAACTTTTAATGAATCTACAAATCTTACATTACTAGCCATTTTTTTTTAATTTTTTAATTCTGTACCTGGTGTTACATCTGATATATTAGATATTTCTCCTTGGTCTTCTCTTTGTCTTCTTGTTCTGCCATCTTTTGTCTTATTAACTCCTTCTTGGAAAATTTCTGAATTAGAAGTTGTTTCCATAGAAATAATAAATTTAGATTTAGAATTGTATTTAGAAATAGAATTCATATCTTTTTGTATTGTATCAGGTATGATATATCCTCTTAACCTAATATTAAAAGTACCTTTTACTAATCTATCTCTACCTGTTGTTAATTCTGTTGCTGTAGAAAAACTATCAATAAAAGCTCTAAATTTAAATCTTTCAGGATTTCCCCAATAAGCATCAGATGCATATTCACAAGATTCAATAATTTTATTTAATTGTTCCATGTAATATGTTTGAACAATTACACTATACTCTAAATTTACAAAATCAGGAACTGCTACTGCATAAAATTGTTTTGCGGGTATTTTATTTTGAATAGCTGCCCAATTGCTATAAAAGTTTTTTGGGTTATAACCCCGTTGAAATGTACCATATAAATTAGGACTATTAGCATCTAATTTATTATAAACTGTTCTATCCTTTGTTATAGTATCTCTTTTAAGAACAATAATAGGTAACATAATAGCACCTTTTTTATCTCTATAATACCCATCTCTTTGAAATGATTTCCATCTTTCAGGGGAACCATATATTACTGGTACTTCTCTTCTTTCGCCGTTTTGATAAACAAAAGGTTTTATTACATTTTGGAAGTAATAAAATACTGCTTCATCTAAATCTTGAATACCAATTGAAAAAGGTTTATTTGTATCTCCTTTCCAAGATAATTTTTCTGATCTGTTAAATGGTATGCCTGTTTGATTCTCATTAGTAGGTAATGGGATATTAGGATTACCATACCTTTCAGATGTTGGTCTTTGTTGATCAATACTGATTTCTTTTTGTGTTTTAGGTATGGGTTTTCTATACTGTGACATTAAAATCTTTCTTTATAAGGTGAAATCGCAACTTTATCAGCTGGGATATAATATGTTGAAACTAATATTGATAAATTTGTTCCAAATAATTGTAAATTTGGATTTAATGGGTTATCTGTACCATCTGAATTATTATTAGGATAATCTGGGTTTTTACCACTCCAATACTGATTTGCAACAGTACTTTGAACTCCATAATAACCTTCCTGATATAAAATTATATCTCCAACATCCGGAACAACTTCTTCTGTTGGGTTTCCATTTGGAAAACCAGGTCTAACAGCTTTTAAATCATCTCTTAAAAAATAAAAATCAATAGGTTGTTGGAATTGTATTCCTTCAGAATCTTCAGGATATTCTTGAGCTGATCTATTAATTAGACAATTGAATAAAAAAGGACCATTATAAAATTTTTCAGCTGCAGCTTCACCATAGATATTAACTTTCGTTTCTTCTAATTTAAATTGATAAAAAGCCGCTTGTTGGGTAATAACATTACCCATAACTTCTCTATTTAAGTGTCTTACCAGAGAAACATCTCTCTGTCTTGCAAACATTGCCATACTATCCTATATAAATTACTCTTGGAACTTGATCCAATTCTTTTAATACTGCATCCGCTTCTCTTACTTTTCTTTCTAATAAAGACGCACGAGAATTTTCATCAAAATATGCTCTTAATCTTTCTAATAATGCTGTTTTTTCTGCAGTTGCTGCTGCTAATAAATCTGCTTGATTTAATGTCATATCAGCATTAGGGATAGGTACTGTACTATATTTACCACGAACATATCCTAAAATTTCTTTACAAATTGCTAATGTCATTTCAAATATCCATTGTCTACCTACTGAGTTGATTAGTGAGTATACAGGGTTTTGATAGGGCATATTAGAAACATTTGTAATTTTATCTTCAGCACAGATTAAACTGCTTTCTAATCTTTCATCTCGTATAATATACTCGAACCATAAATTACCACAATTACATGAACCATTTACATCTTCAGCAATATCTCCTACTCCACTAATTTCATATGGTCCTGGGATAGGGAATATTCTAATTACATTGTTATGTATTTCAAAGCTATAATTAGACATTCTAACCATTTGATTCATCTCAATTGATTGAATAACTTGCATATCGTAATTTAGAGGCATCATTAAAAAGCCCATTGAACCACCAAATCCACCCATTTCCATTAATCCAGCAGCAGCTACACCTCCAAACCCAAACCCATCAAATGGGGCTAAATATCTTGCAGATGCAGGTATAGGTTCTTGATAAAATACTCTTTTTATTTCTATACTACTGGATATGCCTTGTTGTTTAGCCCAAATTTTTAAATCATAATCTTGTACACTTGAAGTTAAAGGAACATGTCCTTTATACCAAGGTACATTACCACCAACACCTGCTTCTTCACCATATTGTTCTGATAATCTAATTATAGTATCAAAATTAGGTTGAACTATAACTTCACTTAAATCTACATTTTCATAAGGTAAACCAGTAAGATCTAATACATTTTCTCTTATTAAATATGCATATAACTCATTCCCATACATTGTAATTGCTTCTTCAAATGCTGTAAATATAGAAGATGTTTGTAATTCTACATCCATTAAAGGATACCCTAAACGTGTAGTTACAAATTTTGCTACTTTAATACAATCATTTTGAAATTCAATATCATTATTGTAAAATCCAAAAGCGGTTGCATCTGGATTCCATAATGGATTACCATCATAAATTGGAATATTCATATTATACCTAGTTTTATTATAAATATGAAAAAAAGGGACTCAAATTGAGTCCCTATAATTTTATTTTATATTCAAATAAAGATTAATCTCTTACCATTAAGTATTTAGAATTTTCAGCACTACCTGATAGCCATAATCTACCAGATTCTACAGGTTCTGTAGTAGGTAAGTTATTAATGTAAAATTCTGTTCCGTCTATTGACCCTGAAAAAATACCATCAAAAGATCCTGTAAAATTACCATCTCCTGATCCTGTAAAGGAACCAGTTAATTCTCCGTCAAAAGAACCTGTCATTGATCCTGATGAATCTACCCCAAATGAACTTGTAGTTGAACCACTTACAAATATAATTGAATCACTTCCAACATATATTTCTTCAAAATAATTATCTGCATTACCTAAATTATAGGTTCCGGGCCCATTAGGAATAAGGCTTCCTGAAAGTGCTACACTTCCTGTTACTATAAGAGCAAAAGGTTCTTCTAAACTACTTGAAATAGTAAGTGAACCACTTATTTCATGTGATCCTGTAAAGTGTCTAAAATTATTATCTAGTTCTTCAATTGTTAAAGCTGAACCCTTACCTGGGTGTTCACCTGAACCTGTTCTATACGTTAATGCCATTTTTTTATTTAATTTATTTTGTTATAAATATTAAGAAGAACCTACAAGGTACTCTATTCTAATATCTGCTTCGTTTGCTTTTGCCTTTATACTATATAAAGAGGCAAATGATGAATAATATTGTAAATCTACATATCCTTCTACTACATAATCATAATAATTACTACTTTCAAATTGAGCATTAGATAGCATCATTGATTTACCAGGATCTATTCTAAATACACCTTCATCTCCTGAATTAAAGTTATCTGTGTTGGGTGCTTGTGCATCCGGGCTATTCTGTATTAGGTATAAAGAAAGATAATTATGACAATCTAGATTTGTAAATCTTAAATACTTTACAGTATCTCTTACAAATGATCCAGCAACTTGAGATGCTTCATTATCTACAAATCTTAAAAGTTCAACTCCAGTATCTTCCCAATTAACAGAAATAGTATCAATTCTTCTTACTAATTGATTTACACCAGGAATTTTAATTTTATTAGTTGCCACTTCTTCATTACCATTAGGTAAGGTTATGCTTTCTCTTATAAATACTTCTAATGAACCCGTAGGGGTACATAGCGGATGGTGTGATCCCATAATTTTATTTTGTTATAAATATGATATTAATTCTTACTATTATAAATATATGATCCAGAAGTAGTAATACTTACTCCCTTATCAATTGCATTATTATAATAATCTAATAAATCTTCAACAATTTCATTTCTATGATTAGTTGTTAATGTGATAGCTTCAAGATTTTTAATTTTTCTTGCTGCAGAATAAAGAAATTTAAAACCTGAATCTGATTTTTTCTTTAAGTCTGTTTGGTGAGCATCACCACATACCATCATTTTACTTCTTAAACCCAAACGTGAAGTAATCATTTCCATTTGTTGATGGGTAACATTTTGTGCTTCATCAACAATAATCATTGAATCTAAAAATGTTCTACCCCTCATAAAAGATACAGGCACAATTTCTATTTTACCATCTTCGATAAGTTTTTCAACTTTTGATTTATCGTATAATTGGTAAAAATTTTGGTATATGGGTTGAACCCAAGGATCCATCTTTTCTCTTAAATCACCAGGTAAAAATCCTATTTCTTCTTTTGATACAGTAGGTCTAGTAATAATAATTTTATCATATTGTCTTCGTAACAGTCCGTCTAATGCAACATTACATGCTAGTAATGTTTTTCCGCTACCTGCACTTCCTCCCAGAAGTGTGATTGTATTATCAAGGATAGCTTGTTTAGCTTCTTTTTGTTCGGCATTAAGTTGGAGTTTGAACTTAATTGGGTTTTTAGGAATTCTCTTAGGGCGATATACATCGTCCGTATGGTGTTTACTTGCCATAAATTCTTGAAATTAGGGATTACACATTGATTGAATAAAACCATTATAAATACGTTAAAAAACCGATTAATTTTAATATAGCTATATAATGAGATAAATATAGTTTCGATATAACGCATTTTATTATACATATGAAAAACATAAAAAAACCCGGCCAAAGACCGGGTTAATTTATTAAGAAATATTAAGTATCTACTATAAAGTGTTTAAACCTGATACATTAATTTTTCCGTAGAATTCTGGACGAACCATTTTCTTAGCATATCTAGTTAATAGACCTTTTCTTGGTACGAACGTATCTGGATCGTATACAAGAGGAGTCATAATTAACGGAATGTAAGGAGCAAATACAGCACCACTTTCTAAGAACTGAGTACCACGGTATCCTAATAGGATTGTGTTAGCAGTCATGTAAGGGTTTTTGTATACTTTTTGGCGACTATTTAAAGCACCAACTTTTTGTACACCAAATGCATAGCTCATTTTAGCAGCATCACCATCTGTGTCAGCAGCAAATCCTGGAATAGATTCTAGAATAGTAGCTACAGTTGGAGATACAACCATAAAGTTAGCACCACCACGAAGAGTTTTCTGGTGAATGATGTTGCTCAATTTTTGGATTTTAGTTCCTAATGTTTGGAACCACTGTCCTTGAGAATTGTAGAATCCAAGATCTGAAATAGTACCATTTCCGCCACCTGTGATAGCTTGGTTATTTACAGCAGACCATGTTTCTGTTCCTGCAGCAGCAGAATCAATTAACATACTTAAGATCTCTAAGTCAATTTCTAATGAAATGTACTCACTTAAGATTGAAGTTAATTCAGCTTCAGCATCTAATGCATGGTATGCATTTAAATCCTGTGCGAATTCTGGAGTCCATACAGCTTTAAGTTTTCTAGTTTTAGCAACGATAGCAGATGATTGCATCTGGATGTTGATTTCTGGAATAACTTGGTCTGGGCAACAGTCTACATCATTATCATTAAATGAGTTTGGAGTTGCATTACCAGCTTCAAAGTCACCTCTTGCATTATCTTGAGGTTGAATTTGGTAGTTTACCCATACACTATCAGCTTCGATAGCTGTATCTTCACATACAAATACTACAAAGTTATTTACAGCATCATAATGTGTAAATTCAGATATTTGTACACCAGCTTGAGTACTACCTGTTGGTACAGTACCAGGTAAAGATCCAGTATATAATTGGAATGCTTTAACACCTTCAAAATCAGCATAAGCCAATTTACCTGCAGGTACTTTTACTAATTGGTAATCTCCAGCTACAGCAGAAGCAGAATAAGTAGAATTGAAGTTAAAGTCAGACCAAGTTGCATTTGCAAAAGTATTACCTTCTACAAGTGATTGAGTATTTTGAACAGAATATCCAAAACGACCAGATCCATAAAGACCACCTGCGTTTGTATTACCGAATGGATTTTCAGCAGATGTCTTATCTCCGTATAATGAGTCACCAGCTTGGAATGGAGTTTTACTAGATCCGTATTGGAAATCTAAGAAAAATACTAGACCTGAAGGTAAATTCATTGGTTGTACTGATACAAATTCCTGTGCAGCAATTTGACCAAATACTTTACGTACTAATGGTAAAGCTACACCAGCCCACTGTCCACCAACGTTTACGCCAGTTTGTGACTGAAATGTACCACCACCACTTACACCACCACTAGTTTGTGATGATTCAACAACAAGTTGTTTAGCTTGATTTTCAAGAATCATACCCATGTTATTTTTCTGGGCACCTTGTAAACCTTCTAATAAACCTGTCTTTTCCCATTTGCTAGCTAATCTAGCCGCGTCAGACTGTAAAGACTGGTATGGGTTCGCGCTTTCTAAAAGAGTATTTAAGCTCATTTTTTTTAGTTTTTTAGGGTTAAAATAATTTTTAAATTAATCCAGCAAGTTTACGCATACGGTTGTATACATCATTGCTTTCAATAATGGGTTTTTTAGCTTCAGTTATTGTACCAGTTGCTTTAGAAGCACTACCTTGTGGTCTTGCTTTAGCTTCTGTTTTTGATACTAAACCTTCGTTTAATGTTTCAAAAATAACTTTAGCTTCTTTTACTGAAGAGGCTTTATCAAAGGCTTTAAGCACTCTAACTTTTTTATCTTCAGTTAAGTTTTTAGATTTGAATACTTTGTTTGTGTAAAGTAGTTTAGCATTTAAAAGGTTAACTTCTTGCAATTCAACTTTAAGAGCTTCGATTTCATCTAATGCTTCTTTAAATCTCATTTTTTCGGTTTCTTTTTCGATTTTAGTGTCATCTTTGTCACCATCTTCGTTTCCGGCACCGGTTTCACCTTTGTCCATGTCTTTTGCTTCGTCGATTTCTACATCAACTTCTACATCTTCAACATCTTCTACGTCCACAACGTCTTCAACATCTTCCTCTTCAAAGTCTTCGCCTGCTTCAATTGTTCCGTCTGCTACTAAATCTTTAATAACATCCTCAATGAATCCTTTTAAGTCATCTTCTGACATATCTTCAAGGTCAATTTCCTCGTCGTCCATGTCATCTTCCATGTCTTCTTTTTCGTCTTTCATACCATCCAAGTAGCCTTCTTCTTCAGCATCAGTTCTAGCATCTTCAGTAATTTCTTCTGATACTTCTTCTTCTGATTCAGAAACTTTCATGTCTTTAAGTTTGTCTTCGATATCGTCTTTAGCGTCTTCGAATCCGTCCTTATAGCCTTCTTGTTCAGCGTCTGTACGAGCGTCTTCATCCAATTCAAGTTCAGCAAGTAATTCGTCGAGGTTAATCTCGTCAAGCTCTTCTTTAGCTTCATCCATCTCTTCTTTTTCTTCAGCTACTGTATCTTCAGAAACTTCTTCTTTAACGTCTTCGTCGTATCCTTCGTCAACGTCTTCTTTGTCCATTTCTTCCAATTTTGCAGATAGCATCGATTTAAGATGAGGTGTAAAAGCTTCTTCTAGAGCAAGTTTAGCATTTGCGATAGCAGTTTCTTTAACAGCTTTAGCATCGGCAATTGCTTCTTTTAACAAATCATTGTTTGCCATAATCTCAAAATTTAAATTTGTGAAATACGATTATTAGGAATCGTAATAGGGAATAATTTTATATCGGTACCATATTCAGTTTCATGGCACATTGCGGTTATACGTATATGGAGAGATATTAAAATATAAAAGCCCTCAAAAAGAGGGCTTAGGTCTAAATCGGTTGAATTTAGAGGGGTTAAGTTATTGGACATGATCCTTTTGAACAAAGAATTTCATGTACTATTTTATTTACATTTGTATAATCGTAAGTAATAACATTTTTACCTTCATTTAATGTATGCATATAAGAACCAGGGTTAGAAGGTGTTGAAACAAAATCCCAACATAGTAATTCAAAGTCATCTTGTACTTCCATTACCCCACCTCTTTCTTCTAATGATCCCATACCGCGAGATGAAACACCTACTGTTACACCTGCTTTAATTAATTCTTTAAGAATTTGCCCTGAAGGTGTAGGTAAAATTTCTATTTTACCCATTACATTATCTCCATCCCACCAATAGTCTGATATTAGATGTGATACATTTTTTAAGTTTACTACAGTAGATTCAGGATGATCTAATTCTCCCATTGAACGTCTTTGTTCAATAAGTTCATTATATTTATCCATTTCTCTATTCCAGAGATCTTTAGAATAATACCTACCATTTCCATTTTTAACTTCAGCAGTAGCTAAGATACCTTCAACCATTAAGTTACCCGTCTCCTTGTTAACATTTTCTGTTAATTGAAGAGGGTTAACCCTAAAGGTATTTGTTTCTATTAAGAGTTTTTTACTCATTTATTTACTTTTTGATAAAATGTATTTTAATGGATTATCTTGAAGATTATCTTCCTGTCCACTTTTATTCTTAAAAGTAAGAGTCGAAAAATCTCCAGAGGCTTGAGCTGCTTTTACTTTTTGCTTTTTTTCTCTATCTTCAGGCTTCATAGTGTACTTAAGTGCTGCCTTTTTAGCTTCATAATCTGGGTCACTTTTGTCTTCTTTATAGTATCCTATTACTTTGCCAAATTGATCTAAATTTGTACTTTTTATACTTTTAAATGGTGATGAGTTCCAACCCTTTTTTGGATCTTTTTCAATAACTTCAATTTGATTTACTGTTATTGCACCATTTCTATCACCTCCCCCACCTATAAGTGTTAAGTATTTACCAGCATAAGGTTTTAATTCTGGGTTTTGTGTGTCTTTAGGGACTTCCCATACTGGTGTTCCTTCCAATCCTTTTGTCATTGAACCATCTTGATCGTATCCTTCGTTAATAGCATAAGTAGATGTTGATTGTCCTACTTTTTTAGGATCTCTTTCACCAGCAGCACCACGAGTTGGGTTGTTTTTATCATTCCAACTTACCTCATCCATTTCATCTACCATTTCTTTTTTAGAATATTTTGACCCACAAGATTTTTCATAGATTCTTTCCATCTTAGCTTTTCTTCTTTGTAAATCTTTGATTTCTCTTTGCATTTGCTTCATCTTAGATTTATCAATTAATTCACTTAAGTTTTCATCTTCTTGAATTGAATTAACTCTATTTACTTTCTCATCAATGTGATCATGTAAAAAGTCTAATTGAGCTTCCATTTTTACTTTTTCAGCTTCTTTTCCTATTTCTGCTAATTTAGAATCTATACTTTCTTTTTTCATTTTTTTCTTTTTATCTTTTGCTGCTTGTTTCATTGTTTCTTCTTTATCTCCGTCTCCATCAATATCAGCAAAATCTGGTTTAGCTGCTTCAGATGTAGTATCTGAGTATGATACTGCTGTACCTTCATCTTCCATTTCATCCATTGGTAGTGGAGCTTCTTCTTTTTCAGCCATCATTTGGCGAATAACATTTCCTGATTGGGCTGCTAATGAATTTGGGTTTCCGGAAGTTACTACTTGGCCAAAAGCTTCATTAACAACTTCTTTACCTTCTTTAACTACTTGCATTTCAGTGCTACTATCTTTTAGTTTTTCACTAAAACCACTACCACCATATGTTTCACCAGTATTTTCTTGAACTTTTGGTTCTGTATATCCAAGACCTTTAACACCAAATTGGCCTTCTTTTACATAATGTAATGGATCTTTAGCTAGATTTTTAACAGCTAATTCTTTAGCTTCATCTAAAGTTAATTCTTTATTATAATTAATTTCACATTGAATACCTGTAAGTACTTCTTGAGCATTAACATTATTAATATTTTCTGCTTTATAATCATAATTATGAGAATCTACATTTTCAACAGTTTTGTCTACTTTTTTAACTTCAGCTTTAATTTTTTCATCTTCTTCTTTTGTATTTACTTTTTCTTCAGTATTTACAATAGGGTCTAATGTACCACCTTCAGCTAAAAAGTTTTCAAATTTAGTCCAAAATGGATCTTTAGCACTTGCCTCAATAGTATTGATTGGTTTTAAAGTTACTACTTGACCTAATTCTTCGTTAATTAGCTCTTTATCTTTTTTTGGAGCAAATTCCTTAGAAAGTTGTTCGAATAATTGATTTGGTGTTTGTTTCATAATTATATTATTGTAATAATGTTTCTATATCGTTAAAATAATCATTAATCATATCTGTACCTATTACGACACTGAAGCTATTAGGATTATCTCTGTAATATTTTATTGTTTCTATTTTACCTAGTTTGATTAATTTTTTAATATCCTCAAATCTAGATTCTAATTTATCAAAAGCTTCTATACGTTCCTCATGGAACTTAGATGCTTTATCTTCATTTTCTTTTATATTACGGTTATACATATTAAAATAGTTTTTTAACTACCATTCCTGATCCTTTTTGTACATATGTACCATCCTTTGTTTTAGGAACTAATTTATATTTAAATTGTTTTGTATAAGCGTTATTAGTAACTCCATCAGGACCTGCTTTAGGGCCAGGACCTAAATCTGCTCCATCACCTAATTTACCTTCACCCATAGTATAACCTAAAGAACTTACCATACCCGATGGCATTTTCATTTTATATTTACTTTTTTTTTTATTTTTTTTAAAAGCATAAGGAGTATTATAAGCACCAGCTGCACCAGACATAGACATTTCATCTACTTCCCCTTCCATAGTCATTCTTTTGTATTCGTCTGGATACTCGCTACGGAGATGTTTTCTAATTTTATTTCTTAAAAGTCTAGCTTCTTCATAGATTTCTCTAAACTTTTCGTCTGATTTAGTTTTAGTATAAACTCCTTTAGCTGTAGAAACTAATGAATCTACATCATCATTTAATTTGTCAAAAGCAGGTAATTCAGTAACTTTCCAAGATATTTGTCCAGTTTCATCATCTATTTGATCAACTGTGAATTTAGTATCTCCATCTTTAGAATAAGTTACATCACCAATTTTAGCTCCAGTTTGTTTGGCTAAATTGGGGGAGGGGGCTTCGCTAAGTTTATACTTGTACGCCATTTGCTACTTGTATTTCATTTATTAATTGATAATAACGTAACAAATCAACTAAATTATTATCTCCAACTTTATCAGTTTTTTTCAATTCAGTTAAAAATTTAGATACTTCAGTAATTTTTATTTGAGTGGCTTTATCTTTAATATTTTTAGTTTCTTTAACTAAAATACTTTTTAATTCGTTAATTTTAGTATTATAGAAATTTCTTAAATCCGGAGTTGAATCTACTGAATTAATGTACTCTTTAAGTACTTGTTTTTGATCATTAGTTAATAAATCATACTTATCATTAAATTTTTCTAATAATACTTTATATGTAAGAGTTCTTACATCTTTATCATATGTAGAAAATTCTTCAAGTACTGTTTGTTTTGAGTCTTGAGTAATTTCTTTTTTAGTTAAATGTTCTAGTAAAGTAACTTTATTACCTACTAATTGAGTAGGATTAGAAATTGATTTTGAATTAATATTTTCTATTAAAGTATATAAAGCAGCTAATTCTTTATAATTTGTAATTTTAGAACCAAAGAAAGATTCTAAATTATAGTGTTTTTTAATCTCATTTATAAGATTATATTTCTGCTTCTTTAAAGATTTTCTGTTAAATTTAGTAGAAGCTTCTAATATAGTATCAATTACTAATGTAGCTCTACCTTCAGTTACTACTTTAGATTTAAGTACAGATTCATATAATTTATATTCTTTACCTAAACTAGTATTAACAAAGTATTCTTTTAATATGTCTATAGCAGGTGAGTTTCCTCCTTTTAAAGTATCCGCGGTTATTTGGCGTACTAGTAATTCAAATAGAATTCCTGTATTTTTGTATTTTGAGTGTTTAATATTCATCAAAAAATATTTTATTATAAATATATAAAAATTATTGTCTCTTTAATTGTGATTCATCTAATAATGAAGTATTATCTTTATTTTCTTCAAATACTAATTGCTTTTTGTTAGGTTGAGGAATAGACTTAAACATATCTATGTTTTTTAAATAGGTAGATTTTGCACTTTCTAATGCTAAAGGACTACCTCCTTTAAATTTATTCTTTATACTATTAGAATCATTTTTATCTGTGTCTTTCATGCGTTTAACTCCTAATCTATCCTTACCAAAATTATCATCTTGTGTATTACGTTTTACATTAGTATCTTTTGGTCTACCTAATTTAGGATCATCTGCCGCATATTTTTCTGGTTCTGGAACGCCACCTGGGTTTGTATACATTCTTCCACTACCATATAAAGAAGCTAAATCATGGGGTGTGCCATAGGATTTACCAGTTTCAACTGGGTCATTACCTTCTGCTTCAATTTGTGCCATTCTAAATTTACGTTTAGCATCTTCTCTAGTTAGGTCTCTATATTCATCATATTGATCTTCACTAAATTGATATACATTATCATAAATCCAATCAGATGGTACTAAACCTTGAGATAATAGTTGTTCTGATAGTTCTGTTTTTGATTTTAATAATTCAATTTTTTCCTGTTCTAATACTATAGATGGGCTAGCCATTTGTAAAGTAAAATTAGTTAATGTTTCATCAGTATACCCTTGAGTATATAAATGAACTAAAGCAATTTTATTTAACTCTGACAACAATATTCTCTGAATTCTTTCTATTGTACGGGCAAACCTAATATCCTGTTGAGCTAATGTAGCTTTTCCTTCCACTCCTTCTTCGTACCCTAAAAATGCTTTAGGTATTTTAAGAGCAGCAAATAATTTACCTCTTAAATATTCTACATCTTGAATACCATCATATTGTAAACCAGGTGTAGTTTCAATTTTTGTTGTTGCATCATTACCCCTAATTGGAATATAAAAATCTTCTAACATATTTTGCATGTTATATTTTAAATTATATTCACCAGTTTTATTATCCTGGAATGGGGTTCTTTTTAATTGTGAAATAGTTTTTTGCATAAATGTTTCTATTTCATTTGGAGGAATAGAACCTACATTCATGTAAAATATACGTTTTTCAGGTGCACGAGCAATTCTATGAATTAACATTGCATCTTCCATTAGTACATACTGTTTGTACAATTTACGAGCAGGTTCAATATATGCTCTACCATATGGAAGATAATTAACATCCGATAATAATCTAAAATGAGCCATTTCATAATTATCAAAAAATATACCTGATTCATTTTCTAAATTCCCACCACCTGCTCCTGGTACAGGGTACATACCTGAGCTTAAATTATCCATACCATCAGGGGCATATTTGTATCTTACTTCTGCTGGGTTGTCTGGGTTGTATGCTTCTTGTCTTTCAATATGGTATGCTGTATAAGGAATAACATTATAAACCCCATATTTTTCTGCAATTTCTAATTTTAAGAAAAAGTCCCCGTATTTACACATTTGTCTAACCCACATCCAAAGATTAAATTCAATATTTAATACATCATAAAATAGATTATATAATATTTTTTGTATATCTTCATTAGCACTTCTAATTTGAAGTACTTCACCCATATCATTTTTAAGTGTTGATTCATCTGCTAATACATCTAATGCAGAAGCGATAATAGCATCTTGATCCATTAAATCATATTCTGAGTATAATTGAGGTCTAAGATATTGGTAATTCATATTGAATTGGGCCCCATATAATGAAGAAGGACTAGTAGAATAAATTCTATTATATCTATCAACTAACGAATTAGTTTGTAATTCTCCAGTTGATTGGATCTTACCACTATCTATTACTTTTACTTGATTCCCCCCAACATTTCTGATGATTACATCAGTTGAAAATAATCTTTTTAATCTTGAAAATACGCTTTTATCAGCCATAATGTATTATTATTATTATAAATATATTTAGAAGAGCCATCTAATGTCTTCTTTGCCATTTCCGAAATTTTGTTCATATGGATTTTTACCATGTTGGTTATTCCCATAACCCCCCTGATATGGTGTTCTATTAACTGACATATTACTTAATGCATTTTTAGTTCCATCTAAGCCTCTTTGTCTTAATCTTAAAGCGGTATCCCTAATGTACATAGCAATACCAAATGACATTACTAAATCATCATTATAACCACTTTGAGCTTCTGCTCTATTATTTCTCCATATAAAGGTTTTCATTTCTTCAATTAACCTTTTTGATTGTATTGTTACTCCTTTATCACTAATGTATTCTTGAAATTTACCTATTACCATAGGACGTGTTCTAGATGACATTGTAAAACCAGCTACCATTTTGGAGTGGTCTTGATATTTGTCAAAATACGAACTAGCATTTGGGGAGTCACTTTTTTGTGAATAATAAAGATTAGTATATTGCCTATCTAAAGCAACTTGTATAGTTGCCCAACCAATATTAGCATTCTCTATTACTAACATTGCTTCATTATATTCTGTAGCTAGTCCTACTAATAAATGTCCAAATTCTTTTGTACCTAATTGTCCCTTATATTCAGCAACTTGTGTATTATTTGCTACATCAATTACATGACAAGCTGAATAGTCTTTTCCATCTCCACGAGCAACATCTGCTACTACTACATAATCTCTTGTATAATCAGGTGATTCCCAAACCCATAAATTTTGATCCGCACCTCTTCTTTCCATAGGATCTTTTACATATGTTTTTTCATAAAAGTCTATATATTCAGGGTAAAATACAATATCACCAGAAGTACTAAAATCACAGTCACATTCTTGTGCTGCCATTCTTGGATCACCTAATAACTCGTCTTGTTGGTCTCTCCATTTTTGGTCTCGTTCTGGGTGAACGTACCAAGGTAATTTAATAGGTAAGAATTGATTTTCACTAGATTCTGCTCTAACCCATGTTTGATGGAACCAGTTACCAGTACCATAAGGTGTAGATAATGCTATACAACCACCTCCAGTTGCTAAGGTTTGTTGTGCTGATGCCCAAATCTCTCCAATATTATCAATAAATGCTGCCTCATCAATTAGTAGTAAAGATACTGCTTCGGATCTACCTGCATCACTTGATGCTGATGTAGCTTTTATTTGGGACCCATTTACTAATCTTAGTGTTAACTTGTTATTTTCAGCTGCGTCTACTTTAAGCCATGAAGGTAAATTTTCATACATAAATTTAACCTTTGTAACCATGTTTTTAGCTGTTTCCTGCTTTGTAGCAATACATAGAATATTTTTATCTTTATGAAATAACATCATAAATAAAGAATAACCTGCTGATAATGTTGAAATGCCTAACTGTCTAGATTTTAAAATAATTGAATAAGGATTATCGCGCATTAACGTTAATACTTTTTCTTGAAAAGGATAGAGGTTAAATTGTATGCGACCCCTTTGTGGGTGCTGTATATAACAGTATTTACGCATAAAATATACTGGGTCTTGAGCACATTTTAGATATTCTTGGCGTATTACCTTTTTTAAATCAGACATATTATTTTACTAAAAGAATTGCTGCAACTACAGCTACAACCCCTGCTCCTGCAGTTAGTTTATTTTTAAATTTTTGTTTTTTAAGATCTGTTTGTAATCTTTTAGATAATTCCTGAGATAAGGATAATTGGTCACTTTTAGTAAGCATAATAGATTCAAAATTCCCTACTTGAGAATTTAAATTCAAAATAACACTATCTTTTAGAACTATTTTTTGTTCTAATAATTTAATTTTACTTAATGTTAAAGCTAATTCATTTTTAGCTCCGTCTCCCTTGATAAGATCTTTAATTACTAGACGAGCTATTGGTTTTTTTAATTGAATCGAGGTACTGTCTGTAGCGCTCTGTGAAAAACCTTGTAAGCTCATCATCATTAAAGTTATCAACAGCATCAACTTTGGTATTAATTTCATATCTTAAGTTGTTAATTCTGTTATCTTTAAGATCTATTTGATGATCTAATTTTGTTATTTGTATATTTAATGTATCTACTTTAAAAGTTAATTCGTCATTTATATGATGTAACGAATCGACTTTTTGCTCCAATGCTATAATTTTAGCATTATAATCTTCAACATACTCTTCCTCATCTGAAAATAATAACCAAAATATTATACAGAATAGTACTATAATTTTTAATATGTAAATAACCCTTTCTTTAGACTTCATTTTATTTGTCTATAATAGCTTCTAATTCTTTCTTAAGCTTTGTTTTTTTCTTAAGATCAGCTACTAATTTTTCTTTTTCTTCACCTTCAGCTTTAGAATATTTTTTAGCTAATGATTTCATTTCACGAGTTAATAATGCTAACTCTTCTTTTGCTTTGGCTAAACCTTTAGTTTTTTTAAGATCTGCTTTAGATGGTTCTTTATCGTCTTCTTCTGTTACGGTTTCTGATAACCCATAGGCTCCGGCATTATCAATAAACCCTTGTATGTATCCCTTTTTATAAGATTGAAAGTCAGGTCTGTTTTTAAACATTCCTTTTACTTTTTCAAATGCTTGTTCTCCAGCATCATATCCCATTTCTTCTAAATCAGCTAAACCTATATTTTCTTCTGATAGACCTGCTTTAGATGGTTCTTTATCTTCATCTTCATTCATTGCACCTCTTTTAACAATAGCATCATATGCTTTACCAACATCACCTTTATATAATTGATCTACTATTTTTTTACCTAGTTTTTCTAACTGACTATCATCTAAAGAATGTTTTTTACCAAACCCTTCTAGATAAGACATACCAATATCTAAATAATCATAAAAGAAGTCTTCACCTTTTGGTGTTGCATCTTCTTCAATACCAGCTTCTTTTTTAGCTGCTTCAAGATCTTTAATTGCTGAAGTTAATTCTTTAGTTTTTTCAATTTCTGCATCAGTATCTTCAGATAATGTAGAGATAATATTTTCTCTGATATAATTTTTTAATTCAGATTTTTTCATTATAATAAGGTTTTATTATAAATATGTTAAAGGCCTGTAATATTCAAAATTTGTTGAATACGTTCCTCTGTAGATCCAGATATTTTTTCCAATTTACCTGCTTTATGCCCATGTCTTTTAATTAATGTAGTAATAGTAAAATCAATTAAATCTCTATAATGTTCATCTGTTTCACGTACTCCATTATCTTCAATGTCTATCCCATAGGGAGATATATAAAATATATAATCATAATCTCTGACAAATTCACTAGCATAAGTTTCAAATGCTTCTTTATCTTGATGATTTATTGATTTAGCATTTAAAGTAAATGCCATAACATCAATTACAGTTCTATCTGTAATAATATTTTCTTGTATCAATTCAGCACAACGTTCTGCTAAAAATACTGTTTGACCTTTTAATGTAGAATCGGTATTGAGTGGAATACCTTGTTCCATTAAAAATTTAGAACGTTCTGTTCTAAACATATAATCTTTAAATTGAGGAGTTTCTTTTAGAGCATTTACTAACGTAGTTTTACCTACACTCATTGTACCACATAAACCTATTTTCATATCTTAATTTCTATAATCTGACAATTGTGATTTCATTGATTGGTTTTTATAATAAGGTAATCCCTCTCTTTGTTGTCTTGCTTCATTCCATTCTTCTTTAGTATGTTTGATACCATATAAATGATATTCTCCTTTTTTTTCAATACCCTCAGGAATTAAAGCATAACCTTCCCAGTTATGAAGTTTATTATCCCATACATAGGCAATAGTACCGTCTGCTTTTTTTAATTTTTTACTCTGTGGAAATGGTGTTTTATCTGACATAATTTTTGTTTATTGTAAATATAAGAAAGTTATTTTAGTTCTCCAAAAGCGATTCAGCAACATATGTACCTTGTGCACCGCTTACCGTTATACCTCTAGCTGATAATGCATCGCCAACAAAGTGTACGTTGGGATACTTGGTGAGGGCTAAATTGGTATAATCGACAAGCGGCTCAGGAGAAAGGTATTTTACTTCAGGCACATAAATACCCCAATCATCTTTAAGTGTTGGGAATACTTTTTTCATGTCTTCAATAAAATCCAATACATACCAAAAATATGGTTGCATCGCTTTGGTTATTTCATGCATTGTATCTACTTTAATTGCTGATACATTTACACCTTCTGATGTAGTTGATGGTTCTCTAGTTGGACTATAATATAATCCTGTACCATCTTTTTGTAATTTATTTACTACATCTCTAGACCATTCAAATGGTTTTTCAATACCTCTAACTTCCATTAGAATACCAAAATTAGTCATATCATTTCTAAATGATTCATCTTTTTTAGCATGTCCATTATATGAATGATCACCATATGTTTCTTCTACAGCTACATAAGCTGCATTGTTATTAGTGCAAAAGGAACGAAGTGATACTCCTGCTTCCTCAAATTTTCTATATAATTTAAAATCATAACTTATATCAATTAATTTTTGAAAATGTTTCTGTGGTGCTTCAAATCTAACACCTATTTGAACTGGTTTTGGTTCGGTTGGTAAGCTATAGTGTTCAGCTAATTGTTTGCCAAAATCAATACCTGATTTACCTACACCAAATATAAGTTTATCATATTTACATTGCAAAGATAACTTTGGGTTTTCACAGACAGCTATTAATTCCTGATTATCAAAATCAATATCAATTACTTTGTGTTCCCAGTGAAATTCAACACCACCATCAACTAAAAAGTCATACCAATTTTTACCTATTTCGTGTAAATAATCCGTACCAACGTGCCATACTGGGAATAATCTTAATCCAAAATAGGGTTTAATAAAATCTGGTTCTGCTATAGGATTTGAACATTGTACTTCTTCTGGTTTAGGGTGAAAACGTTTAAAATTGTTAATCACCTGATCAAATAATTCCATTGCTTTTTCTTCACCACAATATTTAGATAATTGTCCTCCAATTGAAGTATGATAAGTTAATTTACCATCAGACCAACCTCCTGCTCCTAAAAAGCCCGTCATTACCTCTTCGTATGGTCTTAAATATGGATCTTTACCCATATCAATAATAGTGATTTTACCTTTAAACCCATTGTCAACTAGCTTAGTAGCGGCATTTACATTTGCTACACCTGCTCCAATCATTACTACGTTTTTACTTGCCATAAAATCTATTTAAAGTATTATACATTCCTGCTACCCCAAAACTAGCACCATGTTTTTTATTTTGTTCTAAAAAAAACATCATTAATCTTTGAAATGAATTACCTTCATTTTTTCTTACTAAATAAAATTCTTTATCAATATCCATCTATACTTTTATTTTTAACACGTTAATATACGAAACTTAAGTGTGACCTCCAAATGGAGGCCACAGATCTCTTTAATTATTTCTAATCGGATAGGCTATGAATCTATCCTATATGTTTTTATTTTATTTACTAGTCCATGGCATCTAAACCAAATTCTATTCTAATTTCGTCTATTAAATCCTGTGGATCAAGTTCGTGATATTTGATTATATCTTTTATTTTTTCTACAACCATCTCATCAGTAAAATCTTCTTCACTGTTGGCATAGTCATTCTTACTTTCAGCTAAATATTTTCTTAAATCAAAATTATCCATTTATTTTTATTTTTAAATCAGTTTTACCTTTTAATATTCGGTGTATTCTACCTTCTGTTATAAATATACGATCTCCCTTTACTAATTCAAAGGGTAATTCATTATCCATTTGCATTTCCCATCCTTTACCTTCTAATATCTCGATATCTCTATCTTCAGCGTCTTGATGCCAAACTAGTTCTAGTTTATTTACATCTTTCGAAAACGTTCTTATATTACCTTTATTTTTGTATGGGTTCATTATCCTACCCTATTTACAGTTGTAATTACTGATGATACAGCAGGTCTGGTTGGTGAAGTTCTTGGAGCTATATATAATATTTCAGTATCAACGTCATTAGAACTCCAGCAGAATTCTACATAATCTCCAGCACTAGCACTTACAAAGTAGTTGATAGCATATAAATCTCTATCTCCGTTTCCTCTTAATTTTAAATCAGTTGCACTATCTGCTACATCAACTCCATTTTTCCTTAACCACCCAGTAATAGTTGCATCTCCACCACCAGTTTCTTGATATTGCATGGTTGATATGAGGGTATATACTCCTGCTTCTTCAAATGTTATTTGACTCTCAGATACTATAGATACACCTGAAGCAAAGTCTGTTACATTGTGAGTTATTACTTGTATTTGGTTTGCAACACCTGCTTGGTTTTGAGTTGAATAAAATGAACCGTAAGCAGATTTTACTAATGAACCTGTTAAATATGTACTTAAAGATGAGACTGGGGTTTCTATGTTTCTATTATTAGAATCTCCTAACCAAACATAATTTTCAGTTAAATCAGCTGACAACTGATCAAAAGAACCAGTTGGTGAAGTAAAAGATGAACCGGATTCAATAAGTGACATACCCCCTACTGATATTTCTAAGTTACCATCTATATTTGAAATAATAGCAGATGGGTCACCAGGTGTATCTGATTCAATTGAAATAGAACCCGATTGTAGATATAATTCAGAAAATGGTCTATCTATACTTCCTAATGTAGCTCCTTGAGGAGTAGTGGGTACAATATCTCCTGATACTGTAATACCTGAAGAGGTAACAGGAAGATCAGAGTTTAATATATCCTGAACTGTTTGTTTTTTAGTTACACCTCCTTGAACATTTACTAATAGTTCAGTTCCGTCTAAAGCAGATGAGGCAGATAATTGGGAAATTGGTAAATTTGACATTGTTATGTTATTATAATTTTATTTCCATCTTCTTGTAGGATATCAAATAGATCTTCTTGTAATAAAAATCCCTCTTCTACTGGTGGGGTAGGGGTAGTTTCAACTCTAGGTCCTTTTTTATGTCCTTCTAACCAATGTAAATAAACCTTGCGTTCATACGTAAGCTCGTTTATATAAAGATTATATCTTCTAGTTTGTTCATTTAAAGATAGGGGTTGAATTTCAGATAATTTCCTAAAATTCAACCAATGTATCTCGTTAAATATATCTATTTTCATATTACCAAAAAGTATTCATATTCGCTCCTAAACCTAGGGCTGATGCATACCTTGGTAAATTACATGACCAATATCCTGCTTTTGTTCTATCTTTTTTATTTTTACAATTATGTCTAGCTGCAAAAGCGTTTCTAGCTTCTTTGTTTTTGATTTTAGCTCTTAAACCACCTGATCCAAATGATACTTTTTTAATCTTTTTAGTTTTAGGATCACGTACGTAAACATAATATGCTTTTGAACCACCACGTTTTGGTTTGTTTAGTGGAACATCTTTACCTTTAAATTCTGCTTCATTTATATCGGCATCTAATTCAAACTTCTTAAATTTATCTACGTCATTGATACTTTTAATATGGACTCTCTTGCCATCTTTATCTAATCCATATACTTTAGAACCGTCATTTCCAGGTTTCTTTAATTCTGCTTTAGCTCTACGTTTGGATACTGATGAAGATATTCCTAAATCTTGTCTAGTTGCTTCATTTAACATAGGTAAATCTAAAGGTACACTTTCACCTTCATATATCCCAAATTCACCTAAATGTGTACCAATTAATGCTTCATCTTCTTCACATAAATCGATTATATTACGTGAATACATTTTTCTAGCTTCTTTAATTAAAGCTAAATGTTTATCTGAACCAATACGATATACTGTTTCAAATAAAGGTATTTTTTTATCTATATGATATTGTAGACCTTCAGATAGTAAAGATTTAACTTTACCTTCTGTTAGTAAAGGACCTTGTATTTTTGTTTGGCATCCGCCACATCCACAGTTACAGCTCATAATTATAAATATTAAGATGCTTTAACAAATACTGATGATTCATCTCCCTGGGATGAAGCGTATCTGACAAAAGCATCTATTATTTGGTTTCTATTTTTTGATTTATCTATAGCGTTAATTAATTCTAAAGCTAAATACTTAGATATTCTCCAAGCTTGATTTGATTTTGGAGTTGGTCTAGCATTATAATTAGATTCAAATTCATTAGGATCTAAACCTTCGGTTTCATCCCATATTTTTTTAAATTTAGTTTTAAATTTAGGATCTTCTTCTGATGCTTGGGTTCTAATTATTTTAGGATCAGAAACTTCAACATTATATTTATCTAATATTGATTTAATATATCCATACCCTACTTTACCTGCTGCTGCTCCAGTACCTTCTAATTCACCCATAAAGCCAGTATCACCACCAAAATTTCTAAACTCCATACGCCCACCATCACTAAATGTAATAAAACCTTTAGCGTTTTTAGGACCAACAGCTATACCTTCATATTCAACAGCATCTGGTTTTTGAAGATTAGTTACTTTTAATTTAGCTGATTTTTCTGCTTTTTTAAGTGAAACACCAATTATTGTCCCTTCATTATATTTTTCTAATAATAAAGCATTTATTTCACCTAAATTATTAGGCCATTCAATATCCATTTCACTTGGTGCTACCATCCAAATATCTGCTGGGTTCCATTTATTTATATCTTTAATTCCAACATCTTTTAAAAATGGTTTTACTGCTGTCTCTAAATTTTTAACCCATGCAGATCCTCTATTTTGGATAAATGGGCCTGGATAAACTGATGCTAATTCATTAGCAATATTAACACTAGAATTAAGCCACCCTGGGTTTCCAAGCAGCAATTCTTTTCCTTCATTAAATCCATCTCCATCTACATCACTTTTAGATGATTCAATATTTTCTTCAGTAATATCTTCTGGGAGGATGTCTCCTCCTTTACTATACCTAATGGCATTTGCTATACATTGAGCATTTTCAGCTGCTTTAGTTACATCAGATCCCCCTCTCATTCCGCCTCCACCACCAAATTCAGCAGTTTTAGCTAATTTAGAAGTAGTAATAATATTACCTTCTTTATCTTTTAATTCAATACCTTTTGCAGGAATAGGATTACCTAATGCTTGTATAACTTCTTCTTTATTATTAACTATAAATTCAGATCCATCAACTAATGTTAAAGGTTCATTATTTTTAATTTTTTTTAGTAAAATATTAACACGAGGTTCTTTAATACCTCCTCTAAAAGTAGCATCTTTTTCTAATTCTCGTTTAGTTAAAGCAGTTACTTCAGCAAGTTTAAATTTAAAATTTGTAGCTTCACTAATTAAAGATTCAAGTAAAGTAACATCATTAGGATTATCCATATCAGGATACCCTTTATCAAATTTGTAAGCGAATTTTGTAAAAAATTTATCGAATATATCCATTATGCGTCTACATCTACGTTAACATCTACTTCATCTTCAACTTCGGTATCAGCTGTGTCTGTTGTTGTATCAGTTTCACTTGCTTCTCCCTCCATTTCAGCACCACTAGCGGGTCCTACTCTTAGAAGTCTGTTAATCGCTAGAGCACATCTTTCTTCCTCGTCGAGGTTTAGTAGATAATATTTTTTTCCTTGTACTTGTCCTATCCAACTTCTGTCCGTAAACATAAGTAAGAAATTTTGCCCATTCAACAAATTTATACGAAAAGTTGTAGGACGTGGAGCTACCCAATCTACTGATTCTAAAAATGAATCAAATTGATCAGTTAATAGATCCACTATAATATCTTTTAAAGCAGGGAATTTAACTAATTCATCGTATGCTAAAGCAGCATCATCTGTTTTAGCTTTTTCAGCCATAACAGTAACTGCTAGAGTTTTAATTTTTTGTCTTAATTCAGCTTTAGTCATTATTTTTTCTGTTTAGATAAAAATGACGCTACAGCCATTTTACGTCTTTTTTTTTGAGATTTACCTTTAAATTGTGGTGCATCTGAATCTTTAAAATCTTCAATATGTTTTTCTACTGATGATTTTTTGGTAAGTTTTTCTTCTAAAGCTTTTATTTCACCACCTTTATTATAGATGTTTGATGCTTTAGTTTTACCATTACCTTTATCATATGATACATTATAGGTAGTAGCACCAGTCATTTCTTTATTAACTTTAGTGATTTTACCTGGGTGTCCTAAGTATGTTACTTTATCGCCTACTTTGAATTCTTTTTTCTTTCTGCTATCTACTACTTCTTTAACTGCAGAAGAAATTTTAGCTTTTAATTCATCTATAGTACCTGATGTGCGTCCTCTAGCAGCATAAAAATCTTGTTGTCTTTTAGCTTCTCTGCTTAAACCACCCATTACATGGTCAACAATATCTTTTAAACCTTCAGCTGAAATATCTACTGGGGTATAATTGCCATCTGTTATATAATAATCCATTCCAGCTACACTTGATCCACCTTCTTCTCTCATTCCCGCTTTATAAGCATCTTTTTTATCAATGCTATAACCACCTAATTGACTAATAGTAAATTGGTCAGTGTCTTTATTATATTGGAAAATTACCATTTGACCGGGATTACTTCTTCTTTTACCACTATCATCGCTATCTTTAACGATATATCCTTCTACTCCTTCTTTTGGTGGGTATCCATCTGGTCTACGATCTTTTACTACATATCCTTTACTAGCAAAGTAATCAAATAATTGACCACCATCCATTGCTTCTTTTAAATTATAATACTTCTTAACGCTTTCCATATCCGCTAAAGCTCTTCTTTTTAAATCATCATCTCCATCTTTTTCAGCTTTTACAAGCATGGATCTAACAATTTGTACATGATCTTCAGGTGATAATTCTTCATTTACTCCTTCATTCATATCATAATCATCTAGTTGCTTTTGCATTCTATATAATTTTTCTTCTGCCTTATTAAGAAGATCTCCATACATATTTGCTATTTCACCACCTTCTGGTTCTGCTTCTTGCTCCATATCTCTATAGATTTGAGCTATTTCATCTTTTAAATCTGCTACTTCACCTCTAAGATATAATACATCATTAAAGTCTAAATTACCTCTTCTAGGTAAGGCATCATATTGATCAAATACTCCTTCTTTAACACCAACTTGATCTCTTTTTGCAAATACTTTTGCTTTGTCTTCATCTGATAACTTACTAAAATCATTATCAAATTCTTTGTGGGCAATTAAATCTAATCTATCTTCTTCTTCGTGGCTTAGTTTCCTATCTTTATATTGTAAATTTTCACTAAATGATTGCATCCAATTAGCTAATACTTCTCTTGCTGATTTTTGGTCTATACCAAATTCTTTTTGTAGATAAGGAGCAGCACCAAACATATTAGTTACACCTGAGTCTCTTAAGTCATTAAGAAATTGGTGCATTTGTTTTACTACACCTTCACTAATTGGAGTAGAAATATAATCTCCATGTTTATGTTTTTCAACACCAACTACTTTTTTAATCATAGATTTTAGTTGGTCTTTATCTATACCTAATTTTTTAACAGCTTTTACTAATGGTTCTAAACCAGCAGCTCCACCTTCATCTTTTAATGTAGATTTAATTATTTTTTCAACATCAAGTCTTTTTTCTACTTCTTCTTCATTAACAACATCAATATCTACTTCAATTTCATCAGCGTTATCAATCATAGCATCTATTTTAGCTACCATTTCTTCACCATCTAAATAATCAAAAGCACTATCTAACATAGCATTTGCTTTGATAATTTTAGCTTGCCACCATTGTGGAAAATCTACTTCACCTTGACCATCATAGTTATCTACTGCTCTATAAAGCATTTGTATCATTTGACCTGCTCTAGCTAATTCTTTTTTAAGCATGTGAGGTTCATTATCTTGATGACCTACATCTAAATCTTCATTTAAACCATCAAATTTTCTTTGTTTTAAAGCAGCCATAATAGCGTATACAGCATCTTGTTCGCTGTAGCTATATCGTTTAGCCATTGCTTTGATAAAGCGATTTACTGCTTGAGATACTTCTGGATTAAGTGCTTCGTTTAAAGACTCGTAAAATGCATCTATACCATAATATAATTTAAGATCATCAATTAAGTCTTCTGCTTCTTCTTTAGGTGATCTATTGGATTGTTTTGCTCTATTATCTATGATAGCTACATATTGGTCAAAGCCATTATTAAAATTTCCTTCTTCTAAACCTTTCATTTCGAGTTCATCTTCTTGACCCAATGCTTTATCTTCTTCACCATAATCTGCTCTACCAGAAAAACCAGTATCAACAGTGTCTTCTAGTTTAAGTCTTTTCTTTAGATCACTAAAGTTAGTTTTCATTTTATTAAGATCCTTAGCTATTGGTTTAGATAAAGGTTTTTCATTTTTACCTTTTAAACTTTGTTGGATTAATTCTTTGAGTTTATCTTTATTCATGTCTTCTACTTTAGCTTTAGCTTGTTTTGTTGCAATTCCATACATAACTTTTTCCGCATCCTTACCGTACTTTTTAACTAGTGTGCGTTTGTTGGACAACAAACCCTGAATTGCTTCAGTACGTTTATCTAGTTCTCTTTCCGTAAGTTTACGTTCGTTAAGCATGTGTTAATCGGTATTTTGACCTACTACAAATTCTCTTGTAAAGAAAGTAATTGTATTACCAATTTGATCCGCTAATTTTTGATTACCTAATTCATTAGCAGCATCCATTGCAGCTTTTAAAGAATCCTGTACTATTTCTTCTTCTGGGGATAAACCAACATTTACTGTTGTTTTAACTCCTGGTCTTTCAATTTCAATATCGTCAGCACCTGCTTCTACCTCAACTTCATCTTCAACATCTACATCAACATCTACTTCTTCTTCAGCTTCTGAAAGAACAGACAATATGTCTTCTTTGATTTTAGCTTTAAGTTCAGATACTTTCATTTTAGATGAAGTTTCTTCAGTTACTTCTTCTGTATTTTCTGCTACAGCTTCAGTTTCTTCTGTTTTAGCTAAAGTATTAAGTTTATCTAATACTATTTTCATACCAGCATTAGATTCAAAATTTACATTTTCTTTTTCTTTAACTTGGTTAAAAAAATCTAACATAGCTTGTGCCATGGTTTGGGCATTTTTTACTTCAGCATTGACTTTAGTTAATGAAGATGATGGGATTTCTACTTCTTCAACTTCTTGAGATTCAGTGATTAATTGATCCTTCACTTCTTCTTTAAGTAAAGGATTGTTTCTTAAATATTCTTGATAATTAAAATCGCTCATTATAGTATATTTTTATTTATAAATATTAATTTTTCCTGTTAATGTTACTTCTTCGTGGAGAAGTTGAACGAGTGGTATTATTACGTCCTATAGAACCTCTTGTACCTTTAACTCTTACAACGGGTTTTTGTTTTACAATAATAACTCTTGGTGTATTATATCGTTGATAGTAATGCCATCTCCAAGAAGGATCATCTAAACCATAATACCAAGGTGTAGTATAAACAGGAGTTATTACTCTTGTTTCTCTAATTGGGGTATACCCAACAGTAGATAATTGAAAGCTACCACAAGAGGATAGTAAAAATAAACTTAATAAGATAATTAATTTTTTCATTTTTTATTAAATTCCGCTTTTTCTGTATTTTTTACAAACTGTTTACCTTTTTTACTTCCACGTACTTTTTTAGCAACAGTTGCTTTACGTTCCGCTTTAGTTAGTGATTGAGCTTTTTTACGAGGTAAACATCTAGTTGTAGGTTTACCTTTTTTCATTGTACCACATTTACCAGAAATATTGCCTGATGTATTGATACGAACCCAATCTTCTTTTTTAAACCAATCACGTAGTGATTCATCTATAGCTTTTTTTAGTCTTTTATATCCTGATCCATAAGGAGCAGATTTACCATCATGATTGGGGGCTACATTTTCTTTCATTATGCTAGAGTTCCTGCTATATCTTTAATTAATGTAGATAAATCTTTACCTTTTAAAGCAGCTTTTAAACCACTTATTGTTCCCGCCCCTACATTACCTTTAGATAATACTTTTACAGCATCACCTCCGGCTTTAACACCTAGAGCTAATATTAATAGAGCAAATAAACCATCTGTTATTAATTTTTTAGCTTTTTCATCTTTAGTAAATAATCCTACTACACGTTCAATAGGTTTTTTAAAATCACCTTCTAATTTATGTGTAAAATCATATATTTTTTTAGCAGCAGCTTCGCCTTTACCAAAATTATACTTTTTAAATAACTTACCAACATATTTTGCTAGTATGTTAGTTAATGTAGTTCCAGCTAGAACGTAAGAAAGAATTGAAATAGGATCAATTACCTCATTTAATTCTTCTTTTTTATCTTCTAATTTATCTTCAATAGCATCTGCTAATTCATCACCTAACGAATCCATTTCGTTTTCGTATAATTGACCTTCAGCTAAATATTTTTTTAAATCGAATGCATCCATTATTTTTTCTTTTTTTTACCACTCATTTGACCCTTACATACTTTTACAGCACGACCAGACAAATATGCTGAGGATTTTTCACCTGCAGCCATTCTACGTTTACGATATGCTTCACCTTTTTTACAAAGTTTTTCGTTAACTGCAGATTTTATTCTTTCGTTTAAATCCATTATCCTCTCATTATTGAGTCCGACTTTACAATACGAACAATTTCTCCTCTATCATCATCATCTACAGCAAAAACTTCATACTCACCAAATTTTTCACCATGCATTTTTCTACCAAAATCAGCTAGATCTTGTTGAGAACCATAAACTCTTATATCATCGAAATTACTAACTTGAAAATCTAAATCTGGGTGGGCTTGTGTAAGGTTTAAAACAAGACTTTCTAAATAATCTTTATTTTCTCCTACTACATTAACATCTGATTCTTCTTCTGCGCCAATTTTAGGATCGTCTCCACCACGAGTTATGTTAAAGGAAGATCCTTCATCATCTTTATTTATATTTTGGTCAATATCTAGTTCACCTAAATAACGTTTTTTATTCCATTCATGGAGATCAAATTTATCTTGCATAATTATTGGTTTATTATAAATATGTATATTTATTTTGTTTTTAAGCTTTCTAGATGTTCAATAACATCTTTAGTAAATTCATCTACTTTATCTATATTTAATTTACCTACCCAGTTTTCTACTTCCCCATTTTCGGATACAAATGAATCATTACTTTCAGATAGTTGTTCTTGAACATATTGTTTAAATTCATCTATTCTATTATCTAAAATCTTATTATTAATTTTAGCATAATGTTCTTCATATTTACCTTCTACTTTTAATTTATCTTCAGCTTTAGCATGACAATCTAAACAGTATTTATAAACATTATAATATGGTTTATCTACACGTTTCATTAATTTACTACAATTAGGGCAAAATAAAGGCATGTTATGTTCTTTTTTGGCTTTATCTAATTTTGTGATGTTTTGTTTGATACCATCTTTAATAGTCCAAGTACGACCACCACTTTCCCAAATATCTCCTTCAGCATGAAATTCATCTGCTTTAGAAAAACCAACACTAGAACGTGTTTTTTCTCCATATTTACCTTGTACTAAGTTTCTAAGACGTTCTACATCATTTTTTTGAAAGTCTTTTTTTAAAACTGAATCTTTACTCATAAACCTAATTTTTTTAATTGGCTAATAGTGTTAGCAGCGCTAGTATGTAATATACCAATTCCCCCTGAGGCATTCCAACTATCTATAGTAGAAGCTTTATCGTCGATTAGTATGTGATTAGGTGCAGCAAAATCTTTTTTATTTTTAGCACTTTTGTAATTTACTTTAGGTTTAGATGGGAATAAGCCTTTTTTAGTTTGATTTATCATCCATAAACCCTTACCCATCAAGGATTGTTTTTTAAGTGAGGGTGCGGTTAGCATTTCATAATCGTATTTAGATACAAAATCCATAAGTTGTTGTGCATCTGACATTTGAGGAATACCAACCCAAAATTTAAGTTTATTATCCCCTTCATCTATAAAATCCCAAAAAGCATTTTTACCATATTTAGTTTCAAATTCTCTAGGTAACATTCCACTTAAATCTATAAAACGTTGGTCAAAATCGGCTACAACGCCGTCCATATCTACATAAATTTTATAATCCATAACCTTTTCGTTTAATCGACCCAATTCTCTGGCATATGCATTTATACCAAATGGGTCTTTGTTTTTCTTTTCACTTACTGGTGTATTATCATGCCCACATTTATGACATATAAATAAATCATCACCCCCATCTTTTATATTCCAACTCCAGTCACAATTATCACATTCGATTTTATCACCTACAATTGCTTCATTTAAGCTATCTGTCCAATTTCTAAACGTCATTGTACCTCTTAGATTAGCTTCTTGTTCTATTTTATCTAAATGATCATCTTCCATTGTATTAGTAGTTGAAACATCACCTAATCTATCTTCTAGATACTGAATATGATGTATCATTTCATGTGCATACGAACGTACTATATCTTTAGGATGTCTACCTTCAGTATATAAAACAATATGCTGTCTATTTGGATCATAATATGCTGTTTTACCAAAGAAGTCTTTAGCATTTTCTGAATCACCATCTATAAATTCCATAGTAGGTAGTGGTTCAATATTCATACCATTATCTATCATATAATTGGTCAATTCAGCTATTTTTTCAATTACATCTATATGTTGACCGTATGAGGCATTTTCAGTTAATACTTCTTGTATTTTATCTGCTACTATATTATATACTTGTTCAACTTCTTCATCTGATAATTCAGATGGAACAAATGGTTTAAATTTATCTAATGATATTTTAGAAGCATTTCTAGCTGCTGTACCTGATACACCACCTTGTGTTACAATAGTACGTAAATTTAAATTTGGGTATTTATCTAAAGATTTTGTTCTGGTTGCTATATCGGCAAAATCATCTTCATTACCTTCTCTAGCACCAATAACAAATAATACTTCTTCATCTGGGTGTTCTTTAGCATAATTATAAATACCTTTTATTGGGGGTACTGAGGTGTATTTTACCTCAACTTTAAATGGTAAATATTGTTTATAGATATCCCAAATTAGTATAGATTCATCAGGTGTAATACCATTTCTTGGTTTACCCCCTATTAAAATAATAAACTCATCTATTTCGGGATTTTCTTTAAGTGCTTGTTTTACAACTTCAAAATGACCAGATGTAGGAGGTTTAAAACCCCCACCATATACAGCCACTACCTTCTTTTTTTCCTCTTCAGGTAATAACCCTTCTATTAAATAACTTGTTAAACTCATTTAGATAAAAATTGTTTTAATCGCATTTGTGCCTCTTCTTTAGACATAGTATACTCAATTACATCATATATAAAATCGTCATCCAACATAGCTTGGATTTCTTCTTTGTCCTTAGCCTTTCGCTCATCAGATTTCTTTTGCTGAGCTGGTGTTTTAGGTTTTGTTCCTGAAGGTGTAAATGGTTTAAGATATTTATTTATAATCTTATCTATATCTTGCATTCTATCATCTAATGTGTTAGCTACTGCTACAAAATTATCACCAAATAATTCTTCATATTTAGGTAAGTTATCTGTTACACTTTTCCAAGTACGCATTACAATTGCAGGTGCTAAACTTCTATCTTCACCTCCTGATTTTACATATCTGTCTTGGTTTTGGCTTAACGAACGTTCTAAATCAGTATACACATATAGCATAAATGTATCATATCCTGCTTCATCTAACTCAGCTTTTAGTTTAGCTGTAGAATTATATGAGGCAGCTGTACCATCTAATATAAATGATTCTTTACCAGCTATTATTTGTTCCATTTCACCTTTGAATTGTTTATTAGCTGCTGCCATTTGTTTGGCTTGCTCACTTCTTTCTTCAGGTGTAGCGTTTTTTAAATCTAAACTAACGTTAGCTTTTTTTAATAAAGGAACATAAATATCATCTACATTCATTACTTTTAGACCTCCTAAGTCTAAACCACGTAAAATATATCCTTTACCTGCTCCAGGTGCTCCTGCTAAAATAATCGCTTTTGGACTACCTTGTGCTTCTCTTAATAATTGTACTAAACTTATCATACTGTTGGTTTTCCCATTAATGCCTTGGTAAATACTTTACCACCAATTTCTCTTTTATATTCTCCATTACCTAACCACTCAATTTCTTTTCCCTTAAGTACTTTACGTACTAATTCTTCATCATCAATAGCTTCTACACCTTTAGCTTTAAAAATATCTTTTATTACACCTGATACTTCAACATAATACCCTCCAGATTTTAATTGATTTGCTTTATGATTTACAACACTGGATTTAGCTGGTTTAGATCCATCATGTCCCGTTGCTGTGAACTTTTTACCTGCTGCTTTAGGTTTAGCAGCTGATACAGCATCAATTTCAGGGTCATCGTCTAAATCAATTATTTCATATTCTGCATCTGCTTCCCTACCAGTTACATTGTCCGCTGATTTATAGTTAGGGTGACCGCCTATTTGGGCATAAGCGTTATCAATTAATTTAAAAATTTCTTCACTGTAATCCTTTAATTCAGAGGCAGGTATAGTAACCCATTTATTCTTGGGTATATCTATTTCATTTAATAGATCTATAAGTTTGATCATAATTAAGCATGTTTATTATACATATTGATGAAAACATCAAGTGGTGTTCTGTGGCCCATACCTTCTATTTCATCATGTATTGCTTCATTACCCTTAACAGACCATAACTTTTTAGTTAACTCAGGATTAATAACATTATCTTCAGTACCTAAAACAATTGTACGTTTATATGGTTGAGAACCATAATCTTCATTAAATTCTCTTATAAGTGTTCTATTATGTAAAGCCGGATTAAATAATAAAACATCAACTCCTAATTGGGAACCAATAATATCGGCAACATAACCACCCATACTAGAGCCTATAATTAAATCAGGCATACCTAAAGTAAAGATAAATTCATTTAAGTCTAATGTTTCATAATTCATAGCAGGTGCATAAACCATACCTTTTTCTGCTAAGAAAGACACTTTTGTTCCTCCTGGTTCACTTTCTAAACCGTGTAAATATACTATTTTTTTCATAACCTTTATTTTAAAATTGTAAGTTCGTTTAATGCTTCTAATGTTCCTTCAAAACCTGGAATGTCTTTAGTTTTAATGGTAATTTCATTAACTGGAATTTTATATGTTGATCTAACATTAAATAAATTATAATCATATAATGAAATATATTTTTTAGTAATTTTTTCAACATTCATACCTGCACCTAAAAAACTACTTGCATCACGAACTGAATAATGTTTTTTTTCATTTGAATAAGAATAACAACAAAATTCATATTCTTTATCCTTATAGATAAAATTGAAACTTTCTCCGTCGTTTAAACTTTTGATTTTTTTACTTAAAATAGACATAACCTTTATTTTTGTAATTATTAATACTTGGTGAATATACGAACTCTAGCCCGGGAAGCCATACTTCCCGTGTATTACTTTTAAAATCCCCTTACAATCTGCTTTACTACCTTGAAACAAAACACTATTAGTTGAATCTATAACTTGATATACATCATTGTATTCATATAAACCTACTATTTCTAATTTACCTACCATAACCTCTATTGTTTTAATCATTAATACGTGGTGAATATACGAACTCTAGCCCGGGAAGCCAAGCCTCCCGCGCATCGTTTTTACCAGTTGTTAACATCATCTTCTCCACGTTTTTCGTGGTCATGTTCACTATAAACCCTTAGGTTTAAATACTCACCATCTCCTATATAAGAAGTATCTTCTCTAATATCTTTGTCATATACAAAACAAAAATCATACTCCTCTTTTGTAATGATTTCTTTTGTATTCATAATCTCTTCAAACCTAAAATATTCCTGTTCTGCAATGTAAAGACTTTCTGGACTCATCATAACCTTAATTATTTAATGCATTGACTTAATTATCAATACATGGTAAATATACGAACTCTACTCCAGGTAGCCAAATCTAGTCACCCACTTCTTTTGATAAAGTTTTTTATTAAAAATATCTCCATGTTTTTTATTTATCCATTTTAAATTAACTAAATCAAAATAAGGGGGATTTGATAATTTTCCCATATGAGATAAAAAATAATTTTTATTATTAGGAATTAATTGAATCCTTTTATTTAATTTTTCTTTTAATATTTTTTCATATCGGGCAAAATAATTAACCATATCATACCCTATTCCACTTTTTGAGGGAAATTCGATTGTTTTATATTTTTCTGGAATACAATATATTATATCTATATCCTTAGATTTACCTACATTAAAACAGAAACTTCCTACTATATAGATATCTTCAAAAGGTTCAGATACATATTCTTTTATAGTAGAAAGTAATTGGGTATGAAGTATATTTATGTCTTCTAAATCTTCTATTGATTTATAAATAGAAAAATTATAATCCATTATATATTTCTTTTTGAAACCGTCTGAAATGTATTTGTATATGGTTTAGGTTTGGGGTTTTCGATATCAAATAAGGCTTTAACATGAGTAAATATTTCTATATTTTCCTCTTGTGTTCGAGGTGACTCATATACCTCCCAATTTTTACCTTTTAAACGTTTACCAGTTTTATCCTCACCTCTAGATTTAGATTTTAACCATAATACACCTATGCGGTCAATCTTTTTACCATAACATTCTTCATAACACTGAGCATATACTGCACTTTGTAAATCATAAGTTGTTTGAAGGTGATTAGATGTTTTAAAGTCTATAATCCAACGTTCCATTTTACCGTCTATTTCAATTTCACATACTAAATCACAGGTACCTGCTACTTGTATTTTATCTGAGAATAAATGTACTTCCGCTTCGATCAATGTTGGGTTATAAGTTTCCCAAAAATCTACAAATCTAAGGAACATTTGCCATACATGGGTTGGCATTTTAGGATTACCATTTTCATATAAAAATGTAACTTCTTGACCATTTAACCAATCTTCGATCATTTCATGGACAATTGTTCCTTCTTCAGCTGCTTTCTTGACAATCCATTCAGCACTATGACCTACTTTTTTAAGCCAGTCTTCAAAATATTTACCCTTTGGATAGGAACCTAAAACATGGGTTACTGAAGGGTAGTATTTACCATTTCGTCTATAATACCTTGAATCAGGCATTGTAACTTGTTGATAATCATCTGATATTTCTAGTAATCTTTTGTATGATTTTTTGATCATATAGCTAGTTTATGTTCCATCAAATCATAGTAGGTTAATGGAACTGTTTTTTGAATAAGTTTAGTGAAATTTTCGAAACCCATTTCACTCGGGTCCTTATCTTGTAAATCTACAAGATAGACTTCTTTACCTTCTGCCATTAATCGCTCGCAGAATTTCAAAGCTTGTTTAATTGCATCCCTATCTAATGCAATATAAATTTTATCTACTACAGAAGTAACTATTTTTTTCATTAAACTACTCTGTATGTTTTTCCCTAATAAAGGAATTGCGTTTCTTTTTATAGCCATAGCATCAAATAGCCCTTCACATAAAATAACGGGTACATTCCAGTTTATTAAATGTTCATTTGGTACTATATCTCTACTTGCTGATGGGTTACGATATTTAACATATGGTTCTTTTTCAAATGAACGAGCAGTAAAATAGTTTAATCTACCATCTGCATCATATGTTGGTATAATAATCATATTTTTATATAGACCTTCTTTACAATAACCTATGTTATACTTTATAATATCGTATTTACTCACGTGTCTATTTTTTAGGTACGCGAGCGCGTGTCTAGCCATAATCCCGCTGTTATCCACGTTATTTAGGCCAATATATTCATTTGGTAATGCAACACTAGATACAACTTGTGTTTCTTTTATTGATTTAGAAGTTTTAACAAGTGATTTAAGTTCAGTGAATTTACTTACATCTACTTTAAGTTGTTTAAATAAAGAATATATAGTAGTACCTCTTACATCACAAGCCCAACAGTGCCAAGGGTTTTTGCCTTCACGATTTTCTGTTAAATTAACCTCCATTTTAGGTTTATGGTGGTGACAGAAAGGACAGTGGTATGCGTAATTATTTCGAGCAGTAGCTTTGCCCGAACCCAATACTGAATTTACTAATGTAACTAATAACTGATTTACCATATATGGTAATATATAAAACTATATTGTATCAGACACGAAATCCTCAAATTCAATGTCTTTTAAATCTTTTGTATAAAACTTACCTAAAATATTATCATTGAAGAATTCATCTGGTTTTTCTAAAACTTGATATATCATTTGGTATTTTACCTCAAAATATGTTAATGATTTTTTATCAGGGCACATTTTTAAAATAATACGCTCAAATTCATCTTTTTTACCCTCAAGTAATAATTGTTTAATATCTGATTGGGACCCATAATATGTTTTCCAATCTGATTCTTTAACTACTAATTTATATGAAGGTCTTCTGCCTACTATACCTTGAAGTTTAGCTAAGTCTTTTTTACCTAGCTTTTGTTTTCTATTATGAAATAGTACTTTTTTCCCAATATAAGACTTACCCGTAGGTTTGTGTGTTGTTATATAAACAAAGCCGAATGTATTTTCTGGGAATTGAGTAATGTCTCCTATTTCATGCGTTTTATAGGTCCAACTCATGTGTGTGTTTTAAGGTTAATTATAAATATAACTAAAAAACTATGAATTATCAAGTTGTTTTTTATTGTAATTAGTTGTTTCCTCTTCATTTTTTAGAGTTTCAACCCCTTTCCAATAGTTATTTGCATCTTTATCTTTTCTAGTTCCAATAAGTAATACATTATATTTACCATCTTGATTAGAAGTTATTGTAAGTATAGTCATTTCTGGGTTTAATAAACCAAAAGCTTGACCAAAATGACCATCAGCAGATACCCATATTTGATTATCTTTATTTAAATCTTTGTAATAATCAGGAAGTATAATTTCTGCTTGGTTATTAGTAGTAGTTACAGAATATCTATATATATTATCTCCAGCTGTTGGTGATTCAACAAAACTATGTATTAAATTATGGGTTGATGATTTGCTAGGAGTTGGATGATCAATTTTAAATGAACCTGCTGCCTTAGCTAATGTACCTACTACACATAAATTACAAACATATGTTGTATGATTTGCTGCAGTTGTATAGTTAGATAAACCAATTATATGAGAGTTTGTATGGATATTATTAGCACGATCACTTCCTATAATAGTAGAACAACTTGGATCATTTGTTCCTGTTTTTTTAATTTCATTATTATAACCCCCAAGAATAGCAGCGTGTTGTACACAATTTCCTGTTATCACATTGCAAGTACCTCCTACTATAGAATTACGTCCTCTACTTCCTGAAATTTGGTTTCTACATCCGCCTCCAATAAAGTTATTAGATATATAACATATTTCACCTCCACTAGCTAAATTCTGTTGAGTATCTATAATAGTATTACAAAAACCACCAACTATAGAATTCATTCCCATATTACTAGCATCGTAGAATGATGATGATCCCTGTAATATTTGATTAAAATTACCCCCTCCAATAAAGTTTTGTGGGAATTTTCCTTTATAACCACATATAGCATTTCTAAACCCGCCACCAATAACATTACCACAATTAGTTCTATCAGCAGTACTACCCCCTTCATCTTGAACTTGAATACAATTGCTAATTACATTACACTTACCAGATCCTATAAATGAATCTACAACAAATGATTCTATTGTATTACATGTTCCTGCTCCAATAATATTTTGACCATAATCACTATCTGTTGGGAAATATGTTGGTTGAGCTTGGGCTTGTATTATATTACACATCCCAGATACAATAGCACTATTATAATTTATACAATATCCTAATCCAGCTCCATCATCAAGTGAACCTGATACTGAGTTTTGTTTACCTGATAAAATAGATACGTTAGTTGTTTTTGTTGCTGTATTACATTGTCCTCCTACTGATGTATTAGATGAAATACTATAAATGTTATTGTCTTGACCCCATATTATAGCGTTTACAACATCATTTAAAATATTATTTCCTCCAACCATTAAAGACGCAAGGGTAGAAACTAAATTATTATTATACCCTGCTACAACATTAAAATCAGGATTACTTTTAGGAGCACCTCCTACACCTTCTATATTATTACTACAACCTCCTATAATATTATATTGACCTGAACTGGTATTTTGGAAACCAACTATAATTTGTCCTTTGCCTGAACTTGTAGAAGTATTACAAAAACCAAATATAGTATCACCTGGTCCTAATGCAAGGTTAAAACATCCTCCTAATACAGCATGATCTGTTAAAGTAGTATTACAACTACCACCTACAATAGTAGAACATGCTGCATTACAAGTAATCCAGTTGCAATATCCTCCTAATATAGAATTGTAACTATTATTTCCATTACCATCAATACAATTATCTCTACCTCCACCAATTATATTAGCACACGTACCTAAAATACTATTACTAAATCCACCAACAACAGAGTTTAGTTCAGATCCTTTTGCAAGATTAGATTTACCACCACCAATAAATGATAATGGTTCAAATATACAATTATTAACACCAGCTGCAATACTGGATGCAACTGAAGGACCAGCTATTAAGTTTGTGCAACCTGATAAAATAGCATTAAATTGACAGTTTCCTTCAGGTTCAATACAGTTAAGTGAACCACCTCCTATAAATTGATAACTTCCTCCTTTTGACCAATGTCCACAACCCCCTACAATTACATCAAAATCTCCAAAAGAACAATTTTGGAATCCTCCAAGGGTAGAAGCCACATTTCCCCCAGCGTAATTACATTGTCCTCCACCAATGGTACTTGTGTCACCTTCAATTGTGTTACAGTTTCCTCCCCCAATAGTTGAAATATATCCTTTAGCATAGTTATCAAGACCACCTCCTATAAAATTCCATCCTTTACCATCTATGCAATTATCTTGGCCTCCCCCAATAAAACTAAGCTCTTGATTAAAATTTGTTGTGTTACCTGAACCTCCACCTATGGTGTTACCATTACCCAATGCATCGTTGCCAATCCCTCCTAAAACTGAAGAATAAGTGCAAGAAGTTCTATTATTAAATCCTCCTGCTATAGTACCATAGCTTCCAAGTATAGTATGATTATAACCCCCACCTATAAAAGAATAGATTATTGTGCTTCCTTTTCCAGCTATAACACTTGAGCAACCACCAGAAATAGCATTAAAACCTCCTACTATAGTATTTTCACATCCACCTCCTATAAAAGATCCACTTGATTGGATAGTAAGACCACATATTTTATTAGTATTACCACCTCCAATAAAAGAACTAGTAGAGTTTATTAAATTATTTTGTCCACCACCAATAGTTGAAAAACAACCATCAGTCGTATTATTAGACCCACTTACAGGTTGAATACCACTATCAATATTCCCAACAACAGCATATTCATAAGGACCATCTGGTCCACCACCACCACCGCCAATAGTTACAGTAACATTATCAGCTGTAGGTTCTGTAATAGTAGCTCCTACAAAATTAATAGATTCTACATCTGTGGTAATTGAAGTACCATTGTCTAAAATTTCTATTGCTTGACCTGTACCCGATGTTCCTGAAGAGCCTGAAGTTCCTGAAGTACCTGATGTGCCACTTTCGCCTGAAGTACCACTAGTGCCATCTATCCCAGAAGTTCCGCTTGTTCCATCTATTCCAGAAGTACCAGATGTACCTGATTCGCCCGATGTTCCTGAAGTCCCATCAATACCTGATGTGCCTGAAGTTCCACTTTCTCCAGAAGTACCTGAAGTT
>JACKZZ010000533.1_pt1 | contig 144827 bp, 200 predicted proteins | sample 8027871 | NCBI WGS metagenome assembly JACKZZ01 (sample SAMN15724774, study PRJNA655200) | protist metagenome | isolation source: fluorescence activated cell sorting (FACS) single amplified genomes of... | place: USA: West Boothbay Harbor, Gulf of Maine | collected 2000-07-19
TGACCCTAGAGTACAATCAGCAATAGCACCTTTTACAGATGACATGTTAAAAGAACATGACTTTAAAGATAGAGAAGAACTTTGTGAGGCTATGTTTGTTGTAATGAGAAAATTTGGTGGCATTGGTCTAACTTGTAATCAAGTAGGTCTTCCTTTCAATATGTTTGTAGCCGGTGGCCATGAGGGTATAGAAAAAGGTATGTCAATAGCAATGTTTAATCCTGTAATAGTATCAGTAGGTGAAGAGAAACTTAGAATGAAAGAGGGTTGCCTAACTTATCCTTTCCTATTTTTAGATATCGAAAGACCTAGAAAATGTGTGATGAAATACGAAGACGCTGAAGGTAAATTACAAGAGGCACACTTAGATGGTATGATGAGTCGAATCTGTCAACATGAATATGACCATGTTATTGGTAGAAACTTTACTGAGGGTGTATCTAAACTAAAATTAGATAGAGCTAGAAAGAAAGCTACAAAGGAAATTGCAAGAATGAAAAGATATAGAGAAATCAATATTGAATTGAATAAAAACCAAGCTTGACATTTGTAAACAATTAGAGTATTATATGTATTATGAGTTATTCGTGGAACAAAGACATGTCAATAGACGACCAATGGCAAAGTTGGCAAGACAATACAGATTTATCTAAAGTACCAGATATTGATACAGATACATTAAAGGAAACAATCATTAAAGATTTGACCTTTGTATCTGCTATGACAGTACAAGAATATACACTTTATCAAAAGTACCAAGAGGTAAAGTTTAGATATCCTACAGTAGAAACAAATAGTTTCTTTGATGATAAACCTGCTATGTTAAGACCTGAACAGGCAACAGTCATACAAGAAGTCAAAAATAATTTCTGGTTACCAGAAGACCCCGAAGAATATCTAAATCTACAACCTGAATTAATCTGGACAGATGGTGCTGAAATACAATCACACACAAACGCCAAAGGTTCTGAAATCTGGAATGCATTAAGAACATTCTTATCTACCATGAAAAACAATAGTAACATTGGTAGAAATCTAAACTTCTTAGTTAGAGATAAAGTAACACAAAAATATCTAGGTGTTATTTGTATGTCCTCAGACTTCTTAGACCTTACGCCAAGAGATGAATACATTGGTTGGGATAGAATTAGAAAAACACAAAAGATGATTAATCATACTTGTATTGGTAGTACGATTGTACCTATACAACCTCTTGGTTATAATCTAGTAGGTGGTAAGTTACTTGCGTTATTGTGTTTATCAGATACAGTTGAGAAAACATGGGAACACCAATACAAAGACAAATTAGTAGGTGTAACAACAACAAGTCTATATGGTAAAACTAAAGTAATACCACTATCACAGTATGATAGACTAAAAAACTGGAAGAAAATGGGTTGGACTGCTGGTTCAGTTTCATATGAACCAGAGAAGACAACAAATACCATGATACAACAATGGTTGATGAAGAACCACACATATAAATTCTTTGAATGGTATGTTGCAAAGAAACCAAGTGGTCAACCTCATAAAAGAGACCATAGAAATAGAAGTAGAGCATTTACATACAGTAAACTAGGTATAGATAAGAAACTACAAAAGTCGGAACACGCTAGAGGTATATATTTTAGTGAGTTATTTACTAATACAAGAGAATTTTTACGAGAAGAACATACAGAGGTTGCCTTAACTAGAAAGTTTGATAATTCAGTTGAAGCATTAACAGAGTTATGGAAGACCAAGTATGCTAAGAAAAGGTTGGCTAGTCTAAAGAAACAAGACAGAGTGTCAACAGAAACACATTTCTATGATGATATCATTTATCTATCATGGGAAGAAACAAAGGCAAAATATTTACCACAGGTAGGGAGATAATACCATGACTGGACAATTAGAATTAGATTTAGGCGCTCAAAGTAACGAGTCTAATAAATACAAAAAAGTAAGTGACCTTGACATGTATCAAAAGGTTGCTTTAACAACGGCAATATATCCGAGAGAACAGGCCATAATATACCCGACATTGGGGTTGACCGGTGAAGCAGGTGAAGTAGCTAATAAAGTAAAGAAGATAATAAGAGATGGCTCAAATAGTAAAGATGAAAGATTGGTGCAAGACATATCCGCTGAAATTGGCGATTGTCTGTGGTATATCGCTGTATTGGCTAGCGATATTGGTGTTAAGCTTTCCGACATTGCAAGCAATAATCTAATTAAATTAGAAAAAAGAAAAGATAAAGGTACAATCCATGGTTCTGGTGACGACAGATGAAAGTCGTAATCATAACAGGTGGTTTTGACCCTATTCATTCAGGACATTTAGAATATATGATATGCGCCAAGGCTCTTGGTGATGTATTAGTAGTAGGTTTAAACTCAGATAAGTGGTTAGAAAGAAAAAAAGGACAAGCTTTCTTACCATACTATGAGAGAGAACAGGTATTATTAAATACAAAGAGTGTTGATAATGTCATAGGTTTTGATGATGATGATGATTCAGCCATAGACGCAATTCTAAAAGTACAACATTTTTATCCCAATGCAGAAATCATATTTGCAAATGGTGGTGATAGAAACAAAAAAAATATACCAGAAATAGACATGTTTAAAGGTACAAATGTACAGTTTGTATTTGGTGTTGGTGGTTCTAAAAGAAATTCATCTAGTGCAATACTAGAAAAGTGGACAAATACACATACAGAGAGACCTTGGGGTTACTACAAAGTCTTACACAATGAGATGAATATAGTAAAAGTTAAAGAGTTGGTAGTTATGCCAGGTCAAAGGTTGTCTATGCAAAGACATGAGAATAGGTCAGAGCATTGGTTTATATCAAAAGGTACTGCCATGGTATATACTTTAAATAGTGGTACAGATGTTGAACTAAGAGGTGAGTATGTTAAGTTTGATAATCTACACATTGCCAAAGGAGAATGGCACCAGTTGGCCAATGAGAGCGAATCACCATTGCGAATCGTAGAGATTCAGTACGGCGAATCGTGTTCCGAGGACGATATTCAGCGAAATAATTGGGATTTTAAACAAATTTAGCTGCGACAAACACGCTTTTATTTTGTGTGTATTCGGAAACCCTTACCAGGTAACAAAAAAAACTTTAAAAAAAAGCGATTAAACGCTTGACTTATTGATATTTCTCCTGTATACTTACCAGTATATGATGAAAAAGGACACAAACACTATGACACTAAATCTTGAAGTTAAATCAAATCTAGCAAAATTACTTGCTACAGAAAATATTACAATTCAACACAACAAAGTTAAGACGGCTTCTTTTGATGTTAAGAACCGTGTATTAACATTACCATTATTTAAACAAAAATCTGGTGATGTTTATGACATGCTTATCGCTCACGAATGTGCCCACGCATTATGGACTCCATATGAACAATGGGTTGGTATTGATAATGCTGAGTTAAGGTCTTATGTTAATGTGTTAGAAGATTGTAGAATTGATTTATTAATTCAAGCGAGATATCCTGGTGTTGTGTACAATTACAAAAATGGTTTTGATATCTTAGAAAAACAAAACTTTTTTGGTATTTCTGGTAGAGATATCAATAAAGAGTTTATGATTATTGACAAAATTAATCTAAGGTCTAAGTCATTACAAAGATTACCTTTTGATTTCAGTAAACAAGATAATTATTGGTTAGATAAAGTTGACGCTTTAGTTACCTTTGATGATGTTCTTGCTCTTGCAAAAGATATGTTAGATTGGCAAAAAGAACAAGTTGAGCAGATGAAAAAACTGCCTGATTTTGACAATCATATACTTGCAAAATCTTATGACCTTGCTGAAGATGATTATGATGATGAAGATGAATTTGACAATGATGAAGACGGTCAAGGTAATGGTTCAGACGCTGAACAAAATGATGACCTTGATGATGAAAAAAATGACTTCAATAATTTTGGTGACCAAAAAGCAGATGATGAAAAAGATTCTAATAAATCTGGTGACGGTTCATCTAGTGACTCTGATAAAGTAGAAGAAACTAAAGATAAAGAAAAAGCAAATGCTTATGCTAAAGGTAGAGGCGGTGACGGTTTTAATGAGAAGCCATTAAAATCTATTACAGATGACGCCTATACTCAGAAGCAAGAAGAATTACAAGATGATAAAGCAAAAGGTTTTAGATACGGTAAGTTTCCAACTCCTAATCTTGATAAACTTAGTTGTTTAACTTCTTGGAAATCTTTCTTAAAAGATATGGAAACATTCAAACAAAAAAGTTTAAAAGATTATCCTTCTACTAGAAACTATCTAACATGGTTAGAAAAAGAATACAAAGGATTTATTAAAGAAAACAAGAAAACTGTTATGTATCTTGTAAAAGAATTTGAGATGAAGAAAGCTGCTACTGCTTATAAGAGAGCAAGTACAGATAAAACTGGTATTATTGACCCATTAAAATTACCTTCTTATCAATACAATGAAGACATATTTAAAAAGTTGACAATTATTCCTGATGGTAAAAATCACGGTATGATTATGTTACTTGATTGGTCAGGTTCAATGAGTGATGTACTTATGAATACTGTAAAACAGTTAATCAACCTTGTTGAATTTTGTAGAAAAGTTAATATACCTTACGAAGTTTATTTCTTTACAAGTGAAAGAGGTTACTCAGAGGTTGAAAGAAAAGGTTGGTCTACCAATGATGGTGAATATCAAATGGATAATTTCAATCTTGTAAATTGTATAAGTCATAGAATGAATAAAAAACAATGTGACCTTGCAATGAAAACTATGTATCATATGGCACATTACTTTGATGACAGATATACAAACAATAGATACAATAGATTTAATCACGATAGTGACTATGACCATTCTCAACACGATAACTATGGTATGCCTAGTCAATATTATCTTGGTAATACACCTTTGAATGAGTCATTAATTTACTTAGACAAATTGATACCAATGTTTATCAAAAAATATGGTATTGAGAAGTTAACTTTTATTACTCTTACAGATGGTGCTGGTAACTATATCAGAGGTAAGATTAATGGTGGTGGTGACCCATATAGTGATGAAGAGTATCATAAGAAAAATGTTTATCAGATTGGTAAAACTAAATTCATCAATGATTACTCTAATGACATGACTTCAAACTTACTTGAACACATTAAGAAGACACATAAATGTAATGTGATTGGTTTCTATGTTGTTAAAAGAATTAAGAAATGGGACTTAGAAAAATATATCGACTATAAAGATTGGAATGATAAAGAAATAAAATACAATAAGATGAGAAAAGAATTGACTAGAGATAAAGCAGTTGCTGTTGATTCAAAAGGTTATAATAAATTCTTTATCTTAGATGGTAAAAAACTTGGTGTAGAAAACTTTGATATGAATAATACAGAAATCAAAAAAGGTACACCGTCAGAATTCAAAAGAATCTTTGGTAAATCAATGGCGAATCGTCTGGTTTCAAGAGTAGTTTTGAATAAATTTATCAAGGAGGTTGCATAAAAATGCCAATTAATTTGATGAATAATGGGAAACCGTTACCTGGTAACGGAAATAAATGTGAAAAAAATGTATATAAACGCTTGCCTTTTACAAAAAAGGCCTGTATAATATACCTATATTAACAATGAAGAAGGACAAAAACACTATGCTAAACACTAAACAACAAGAATTCGTAGATTACGCTGTAAAGAAATTCGGTACTGCCGAGTTAACTGTTACTGAACTGAAAGAAGCAAATGCTCATTTCGGTTGTAAGTATGCACCACAATGGCTAATCAAAAATGCCGATTACAAAGTTGGTAAATCAACATTCAGGTTACCTACTGAATCAAATATGGTTTCAAACAAGGCGTCTATAGAAACTACTGTTCCTGAAACAGAAAAAGTTTTGACTACTAAGGCACCCGAAACTGAAACCGTTTCTCAGGCTGCATATGTAGTATCATCATTAACTGGCGACATTGTTCCTAAAAAGGATCCTGTGTTCGTTTCATTTGGTAATTATCCAGATGTAAAGTCTATTATTAAAAGCAAGATGTTTTATCCTGTTTTTATTACTGGTCTATCAGGTAATGGTAAGACTATGGGTGTTACTCAGGCATGTGCTGAGAACAAAAGAGAATTAATCAGAGTAAACATTACAATCGAAACAGATGAAGATGATTTACTTGGTGGTTACAGACTTAAAGATGGTCAAACTGTTTGGCAGAATGGTCCTGTAATCGAAGCCATGGAGAGAGGTGCTGTTTTACTTCTTGATGAGATTGACTTGGCGTCTAATAAGATAATGTGTTTACAACCTATCTTAGAAGGCTCTGGTGTCTTTGTTAAAAAGATTAACAGATTTATAAAACCTGCCAATGGTTTCAATGTTGTTGCTACTGCCAATACAAAAGGTCAAGGTAGTGATGACGGTAAGTTTATCGGTACTAATGTTCTTAACGAGGCATTTCTTGAAAGATTTCCTATTACTTTTGAACAAAGTTATCCAAGTGTTTCTATTGAGCAAAAAATCTTGGTCGCTACTTACAAGAATTCAACTGGTAAATCAGATGATGATTTCTGTAAGAAGTTAGTAACATGGGCTGATGTAATCAGAAAGACCTACTTTGATGGTGGTGTTGATGAGATTATATCAACTAGAAGATTAGTCCACATCATTCAAGCGTATGCTATCTTTGGTAAAAAGATGAAAGCGGTTGAAGTCTGTACTAACAGATTTGATGATGACACAAAGAATTCATTTATTGAATTATATACAAAGGTTGACGCTGGCGCTACTGCTGAGCAGATAAGCGAAGAAGCTAGACAAGCGGATATAACTTCACAAATGGATGACAATGATAGTGAGTCAGATGACGATAGCGCCATCTAAACCTATCAATCATAGTGTAAGTCCTTGGTGGAGGGGTAGTGCCCTCCACCTTTTTTCTTATACTGTAAAGAGGGGAGGTAATATAGAATGAGTATAACTGTAGAAGTTAGAGGTGGTAACCTTGAAAAAGCTATGAGAGTTTTGAAGAAAAAGGTTATGAAAGAAGGTATTGTTAAAGAGTTAAGAGCTAGAGCATACTATCAGAAACCATCAGAAATAAAGAGGGAAAAGAAAAAAGAAGGAATCAAGAACTACAAAAAGAAAATGAAGAAGCTTGAACAAGATAGATAGTTTTCCATGCCTGTGCTTATAATATGAATAAATAGTGAATACCAGGCAACTCATAAGACCTGGGGCGTGGAGGGTAGCTTGACCCATTGCAAAGCAATAAATTACAAGCCGTAGTTAGGTGGTCTAACGACACAAAAACCACCACCTAATTTAAGAATTTAGGGGCGCTAGCGTTAACCTGAATGTGTTTGTTTGGCATTTGCGCCTGGTTCAACACTCAAAAGAACTTAAGCTGCGGCTCGATTTTGGTAGTTTTTTATAGCCTCTAATATACAAAAAACTACCACTTGAAATATGATATATAATGATTATATAAATAACTATGATACGCTCATAAGAGGTATCAAATTATAACTTGCTTAAACAAAGGAGATTAAAATGACAAATCACAAAGCAATTCACTCAATTTTTACCGGACTAAAACCTTTTACAGTAGGGTTTGATGACATGTTTGACCACTTCGATAGCATGACCAATCATCTACCACACTTAACGGCTAATAACTATCCACCATACAATATTGTAAAGACAGGTTCTTTAACATACAATATTGAGGTTGCGTTAGCAGGATATGGTAAGAAAGATATCACAGTAGGATTTGAGGATAATATTCTTAAAATCGAATCAGTAAAAAGTAAAGATGAAAAAGAAGTAGAAGACAATGAGGGTGTGTTACACCAAGGCATTGCTAAGAGAAGCTTCTCTAAATCATTTACAATTGCTGATGATATTGAGGTCAAAGGTGCTGAATTAAAAGACGGACTTTTAAAAGTATCTTTAGAGAAGATTGTTCCAGACCATAAGAAAGCTAGAACTATCAATATAAAATAACATTTTAAACTATTGGCGTCCTAGGCTTGACAATAGGGCGCCTTTAGTGTATTATGTATAACATGAACAAATGCGGAATTAGTTTAAAAGTAAAACACGAGGTTTCCAACCTTGAGAAGATTGGGCAGTACAATCATTCCGCTCCAATTAATTATGAAACGGAGATTATATAATGAACATAACTAGTGATACAGTTGCCATTCTGAAAAACTTTTCAGATATTAACCAGAATATTTTGGTTAAGCCAGGCAACCAACTTCAAACTATCTCAACACTAAAAAATATATTAGCACAAGCTGATGTATCTGAAAAGTTTGAGCAAGAGTTTGCTATCTACGATTTACCAGAATTTTTGAGGGCTGTTGACTTATTTGATAAGTCAGACCTTGCATTTAATGGTGGTCAAAACTTAACCATTAAAGACAGTAATAGTAAACAAGCAATTAAATATTATTTTGCAGACAAATCGGTTGTAGTTGCACCGACTAAAATGATTACCATGCCTGATAAGTATGTAACATTCTCTTTGAAAAAAGATGTCTTTGAAAAATTAATGAAAGGTGTAACAACACTTAATTTACCAGACATTTCTGTAACAGGTGATGGTTCTGAGATTAAACTAGTTGCAACTGACAAGAAAACACCATCATCAAATGACTATTCATTTGTTATCGGCGAAACAGATAAGACCTTTAAGGCTTATTTTAAAACTGAGAACTTTAAAATGATTAGAGATGATTATGATGTTGCTATATCAGCACAAAAGATATCTCACTTTATCAATAGAAACAAACCAATACAGTATTGGATTGCTATTGAGCCAGATAGTGAATTTTAAATTATGAAACAAGTGAGGATTATATCATGTCAGAATACCTATGGGTCGAGAAATATCGGCCAAAAAAAATTAGTGAGTGTATATTAAGTGAAGACATTAAGAATACATTTACTGAATTCCTAAAACAAAAAGAAATACCTAATCTGTTATTATCTGGTACTGCCGGTACCGGTAAGACTACAGTTGCTCGTGCATTGTGTGAGGAACTTGGTGCAGATTATATTATTATCAACGGTTCAGATGAAGGCCGTCAGATTGATACACTAAGAAACAAGATTAAGAACTTTGCTTCTACTGTATCATTAACTGAACATTCCAATCATAAAGTGGTGATTATTGATGAGGCAGACTATATGAATGCCGAATCAGTACAACCTGCTTTGCGTAACTTCATTGAAACATTTTACAAAAATTGTAGATTTATCTTTACTTGTAATTACAAGAACAAGATTTTACCTGCTTTACATAGTAGATGTACCGTAATCGACTTTGCTATCAAGAACGGACAAAAAGTCAAGACAGCACAGGCATTATTAAAAAGACTTGGTAAAGTCCTTGATGATGAGCAAGTTGAATATGATAATAAAGTATTGGCTGAACTAATACAAAAATACTATCCTGATTTCAGACGGACTATCAATGAACTTCAAAGATATTCCGTTAGAGGTAAGATTGATAGTGGTATCTTGTTTAGTTTATCTGAGGCAAATACAAAAGAACTTGTCAAAGTCTTAAAAGATAAAAGATTTAATGACATGCGTAAATGGGTTATTAACAATCTTGATAAAGAACCATCATCATTGTTTACTACCATATACGAACTAATGTATATTGCCTTAGAATCGTCTTCTATACCTCAATCAATATTAATCATTGCTGGTTACCAGTACAAGTCTGCTTTTGTGGCAGACCAAGAGATTAATATGGTTGCATGTTTGACGGAGATTATGGCTAACTGTAAGTTTAAATAACGGAGAGTTATGTTGGCACGAAGTATTATAAGGCCAGTATGTAGAGTTATTGGTTGTGGTAAATTAGGTCATAATACAGGTACTAAAGACAGTAATGGCCATTATTATTACAGACAAATATGTGAATCACATCATAATGAAAAGTATGGTATGAAGTCTGGTAAATATACTAGATACAAGAAAACATATTGTGAGCGTTGTTTTATATCAGATAATAAGATGAGCTCATCAATTCTACAAGTTGACCATAAAGACGGCAATAAAAACAATAACAGTCCAGCAAACTTACAAACTTTATGTTACACATGTCATAAAGATAAGACAAGTATATGTAAAGATTGGAGAAATAAAGAACCTATGGCAGTATTGCCTGGTTATGAGGATTAATATATTATGTATGAATTGAAAGATTATTTAAAAGCTATCAATGAAACTAAAACACCATTGTTAGATACCGAAGATGTGGTGTGGGAAAAGAAATACCCTACATTTATTATTAACAGATGTTTGTCTATGTTCTATGATACTATTATGCATAGTAATGAGATGAACGGATTACATTTTCTACCAAAACGGATGCAATTCCACTATTTTATAAATAGTATAAGGAAGAAGAAGCGATTTGGTGGGAAGTGGCTTTCACAAAAGAAAGTCAAAGACCTTGAAGTAATTAAAGAGTATTATGGCTATAGTAATCAAAAGGCAAAAGAAGCTCTAAACCTACTCTCAGATGACCAAATTGAAATTATAAAAATTGGCCTGAAAAAAGGTGGGAGAAAAAAATGAGTGAAGATACAATAAAATGGTCGCCTAGCGATATGCTAGAGGTCACAATCAAACAGCCAGACGACTTCTTAAAAGTCAGAGAAACTTTAACTAGAATTGGTGTTGCAAGTAGAAAAGATAAAACTCTTTTTCAGAGTTGTCATATCTTACATAAACAAGGTAAGTATTACATAACACACTTTAAAGAGTTGTTTGCCTTAGACGGTAAGAACTCTAGTTTAACAGAAAATGATATACAAAGAAGAAATACAATAACATTATTACTACAAGATTGGAATTTAATTGAGGTTGTACAACCAACCTTAGTAGAAAACAAAGCCCCGTTAAGTCAAATTAAAGTTTTACCATTTAAAGAGAAGAGTGAATGGAATTTAGTTGCTAAATATAACATAGGCAAAAAACCAGAAGATAGTAAAAGTGCAAGTACAACCGTTTAAAAATTACTTAGAAGAAGCTACAGGCGATAAAAAGTTTTTGCGTCTGCTTATCATTACAGATGAGCCAGATAATGCAAAAGAATTTCATACTGCCGATAGATTACAAGAAGAATGTAAGAAGTTAAACTATCCTTTTTATCTCTTCAAACTTACTGGTGGTTATACTACCAATGAGGACGGTGTTCGTAGATTTCATAACAAAGATGATAAAAAAGGTTTTGAAGTTGGTGCCATGACAGTTGCTATTGTTCGTGGTAGTATTACAAGAAAAGATAGTTGGTTAGATTTAGTTTCTATACTAGAAAGAGCAAACTCAACTCTAGTAAATCCTAGAACTACAATTAATATTTGTGCAGACAAATATAGAACGGCATTAAGACTTGCAGATTATGGTTTGACACAACCTATGACCAAGTTAATTAGTGACCCCGAAAAATCTAATGAACAAGTAGAAGAATCAGGTATTAAGTTTCCTTTAATTATGAAAACACTTAGAGGTAGTAAAGGTGTTGGTGTATTATTTGTTGACAGTCCAAAAGGATTAGATAGTATTGTACAGTTAATTCATAAACAAGATGAAGACGCTGACCTACTAATACAAGAATATATTAAAACAGAATATGATGTCAGAGTACATGTATTAGGTGGTAAAGTATTAGCCGCTATGGCAAGACCAGTTATTGAAGGAGATTTCAGGTCAAATGTTTCACAAGGTTCAGTACCTAAAAAGATTAAATTAACTGAACTAGAAATAGAAGAATGTTTAAAGGCTGCTAAGGCAGTTGGCGGATATTGGACTGCTGTTGACTTTATACCTAGTAAGAATAGAGATAAACAACCACCTTATTTTCTTGAAGTAAACTCTTCACCAGGTACAGAGGGTATTGAAGACGCTACAGGAATGAACATTGCAAAAGAAGTTATTACACATTTTGCCAATGCAGATAACAGATATACAGTACCAACAGAGTGTGGTTTTAAAGAAATTTTGACCATAAAACCTTTTGGCGAATTAGTATCAAAATTTGATACGGGTAACTCAGGTATGCCAGTTATTCATTCAGATAAGTTTAAGATAAACGGAAACAAAATTACATGGACATTATTAAATAAAACTATTACAAGTGATATTGTCCGTAAAGAAGAAATTAAAGTAGGTGGCTTAAGAGATTATGATGAAACAAGATATGTTGTTAAGTTAGATGTAGAATTTGCCGGCGGTTTTTATAAAGATGTAGAATTTACTATTGATGATAGAGAAGATAGAACACCTATCTTACTTGACCGTGCATTTATGAAGAGATTAAATGTATTGGTAAACCCTCAAAGAAAGTATGTGATAACAACAAAGTATAGTTTAGATGATGATAGAAAAATACATTAATGTACAGAGTATAGTAGAACATAAAAAATACAAAAACATACTCTTAAAACATATAAATGATAACAACAAAAACTTAGAAACTAAGTTATCAAAAATTTCAAATACTGATTGGTCAGAATCTTTTGATTTAGAACGACCTTATGTAAAAACCTTTATAGAAATGGTTACTAAGGCACCTTATAAACATTTGCATAAAACAGATAAAAGTATTCATAAAGAAATTAAAATACATAATGTATGGTATAATCAATATTTAAAAGGTGATACTCACACATGGCACACTCACGGTGAATGTCAGTTTACAAACATATATTTTTTAGAACTAAACAATAGTAATTACAGTACACAAATTTTTGATAGTCATTCAACTGAAATGTTTGAACATCAATTTAAAGAAGGTGATTTGGTGTCTTTTCCTTCTTTTTTTCCACATAGGTCAGACACTATAAATACAGATGAACGAAAAACTGTTATAGCATTTAATACCAGTTTTTTAAATATAATATAAGGAGTTAAAATGAGTGAAGTGAAGTTATTAAGATTAAGTACAGGTGAAGATATAATTGCCAAAGTAGGAGAAAATGACCAAGGTGTGAGTTTAAATAAACCATTTGTAATCATACCACAACAAAAGGGACCAGGTCAACCCATTCAATTAATGATGTCATTGTATAACGCATTTGGTAAAAGCGATACAGTTACGGTTGCAAAAGACAAAATTGTTTTTATGACAGAACCGAAAGACGATATCAAATCAAATTACGAAGCAAACACTAGTAAGATAATTACTAAACCATCAGGACTTATAACAGAAACTAAATTACCAGGTTAAATGGTAAAGGTTAATTTTGTAAGAGAGAGTGGTGAAACACTATCAGTCGATATGCCTGTTGGTTATACCATCATGGAAGCAGCTAAAGAACTGGATTTACCAGAGATACCTGCTGATTGTGGTGGTTCATGTGCATGTGCGACTTGCCATATCTATGTAGATATGTTACAATGGCCACAATTAAAGATAGAAGAGAACTCTTTAGAACAAGAGTTGTTGGAATATGAGAGAGGTTATATCACAGACAAGTCAAGATTGGCATGTCAGATACAACTAAATGATGAATTAAATAATGTAACGGTGAAATTGAGAACAGATGAACTTCTATAAAAATGTAATTGAACACAAAGGTAAACTTCTTATTCGTGGTGTCTTAAACGGTAAAGAGTATAAAGAAAAGATTGATTTCGGTCCTACTTTATATTGTTTGACACAAGAACACTCAGTTTACAAAACTCTACAAGGTCAGTTTCTAAAACCTATTGAGTTTACCAATATTTTTGCAGCTCGTAAATTTCGTAAAGAAATTGCCACACAGAATTCGCCAGTATATGGCTTAGAAAGATATCACTATCAATACATTGGTCAAGAATATCCGACCGAGATTGAATGGGATAAAGAACATATTAAAATCTTTACACTTGATATTGAAACAACTTGTGAAGGAGGTTTTCCAGATGTTGAAGACCCACAAGAACAGTTGTTATGTATCACAGTAAAGAACCAATCTAATAAACAAATCATTACATGGGGTGTTGGTAAGTTTGTAACTGACCGACCAGATGTAACATACATTGAATGTAAAGATGAAAAACAATTGATGTTTGAGTTTATGAAATTCTGGATTAAAAATTATCCAGATGTTATCACAGGTTGGAACACCAAGTTTTTTGACTTACCATATTTGATGAATAGAATTAAACTGATTGCAGGTGATAAAGTTGCAAACAGAATGTCGCCTTGGAATATGGTCAATAGAGGTGAAGTTGTTACACATGGCAGACCTCAAACTGTTTATAATCTATATGGTATTTCTATGTTAGATTACCTTGACTTATACAAATGGTTTATTCCTACACGACAAGAAAGTTATAGACTAGATTTTATTGGTGAACTAGAACTTGGTCGTGGTAAAGATGACGCAGGTTACGATACATTTAAAGATTGGTATACTAAAGACTTCCAATCATTTGTTGATTACAATATTCAAGATGTTGAAATAGTTGACGCCTTAGAAGATAAACTAGGTCTTATTGACCTGTCACTTACTGTTGCATATGATTCAAAGGTAAACTATGATGATATATTTTCGCAAGTAAGAGTGTGGGATACATTGATTGCAAATCATTTAATGAAAAAGAATATATGTGTACCACCAAGAGAAGAGAACAGTAAAGAAACAAAATATGAAGGAGCTTATGTAAAAGAACCTATTGTAGGCGGACATGATTGGATTGTTTCGTTTGATATTAACTCTCTATATCCACATATTATTATTCAATACAATATTTCGCCTGAAAAGATACTTGGTGAATCATCTCATGGTGTCAATGTTAATAAAATGATTGACATGAAAGTACCACTTAACTATCTTAAAACTGAGGGTGCATGTTTAACACCAAACGGTGCCAAGTTTAGAAATGATAGTCAAGGTTTTCTTCCTGAAATGATGGAGAAAATGTACAATGAAAGAGTTGTATTCAAACAAAGAATGTTGAAGGCGAAAGCCGAGTATCAAAAAACTAAAGACCCTAAACTTGTTAAAGAGATTGCAAGGTGCCATAATATTCAATGGTCAAAGAAGATTGCCTTGAACTCAGCTTATGGTGCAGTTGGTAATCAATACTTTAGATTTTATGATGTAAGACAGGCAAGTGGTATTACCACAGCAGGTCAATTTATTATTCGTTTCATTGAGAAGAAAGTAAATGAGTATCTAAATCAAATACTACAAACAAAAGGTCAAGTAGATTATATCGTTGCCTCAGATACAGATAGTATCTATGTTAGATTTGGTAAACTTGTAGAGAAAACTTGTGATGGTAAATCTAAACAAGAGATTATTGATTTTCTCGGTAAAGTTTGTGATAAGAAGATTGAACCATATATTGAAAAATGTTTTGATGAGTTAGCAGATTATTCTAACGCATTTAAAAATGCCATGGTTATGAAACGAGAAGTAATCGCCGATAAAGGTATATGGGTGGCAAAGAAAAGATACATGTTAAATGTTCTTGATGACGAGGGTGTTAGACTTGCTGACCCTAAACTTAAACTTATGGGTATTGAGGCAGTTAAATCATCTACACCACAAGTTTGTCGTGGTAAAATTAAAGAAGCAATTAAAATTATCATGGGTAAAGAAGAAAAAGATTTACATAAACTTGTTGCAGATTTTAGAAAAGAGTTTATGAAACTACCAGCAGAATCAATTGCCTTTCCTAGAAGTTGTAACAATCTTAAAAAGTATAGAGATAGTGCAAACATCTTTATCAAAGGCACACCAATCCATGTGAAAGGTGCATTGGTTTATAATTATCAAATACATAAACGAGGTCTACAAAGTAAATATCCTTTGATACAAGAAGGCGATAAGATTAAGTTTATCAAATTGAAACCTGCTAATCCATTTAAGTTTGATGTGATTAGTTACATGACAAATTTACCAGAGGAGTTTAAGTTACAAGAATACATTGACTATGACACACAATTTCAAAAGACTTTCCTAGACCCTATGCGTTTCATTCTGGATGCTGTGAACTGGAAAGATGAACCACAAGCAACATTGGAGGCATTCTTTGGATAATCCTGTAAACATAAGCGGTCAACTGTTAGAAGACATGGTTGAAAACTATTGCGTATCAAATAAGATAAGTTATAAACGAGCAAAACCTGGCGCTCACGAAATAGATTTTATTATTGATAGTAGTAAAGGTAAAATATTTGCCGATTGTACTAATCAAATGACAGGTGGTAGTGTAGAAGAAAAATTACCACATAAATTATGGAAGTATTTTAAGAAGTATCAATATAGAAATGTTTACATTATAAAAGGTGACCATAAGATTTCTGCTAAAGTCTTAGAACATTGTTATGAGATGGCAAGAGGTTATAAATTTGAATTACAGTTTGTAAACTATGAACAGTTTACTAATAAGTTAGTCGCCAAAGAGGAGAGTTTCTTTGGCTAATTTCCCAACCAAAAAATATGGAGTGATATATGCTGACCCGCCTTGGCAATTTAAACTTAGGTCCGATAAAGGCAAGGATAGAAGTCCTGAAAAACATTATCCTGTGCTTAGCCTTGCTGACATTTGTAGGTTACCTGTTGACACAATTACTGAGGACAATGCAGTCCTTTTAATGTGGGTATGTGACCCTATGTTAGACCAGGCATTAGAAGTTATTAATGCCTGGGGTTTTAAATACAAGACAGTTGGTTTTACATGGGCAAAAACGAATCGAAAGAAGTTAGGATTTTTTACTGGTCTAGGATACTGGACAAGAGGCAATCCTGAGATGTGTTTACTTGCAACCAAAGGTAGACCAAAAAGAAAGGCCATGGATGTGGCACAATTAGTGGTAGCACAAAGAGGTAGACACTCACAAAAACCACTATTACATAAAGATATTGAAAGGTTGGTAGACGGTCCGTATATAGAACTGTTTGCCAGAAAGAAACCATTTGACAATTGGGACTATTGGGGTAATGAAGTTTGAGCTTGCCATTAGCGATACTTTCTGTTATAATAATACTCTTATTACCAACAATTTTATTATGGATGTGGAACAATGAAGACCCTAAGTAGAGAACAAGCATTACATTGTGCTAAAGTATTCAATGACTATTTTGGTCAGTTTGAAAGAATAGACCAATACATGCGTGACCAGAAAATGGCTCAGATTGAAACTCTACCTACTTCACTTCCTGGTATGGGGTTTGATAGTGATATGTTTAGTGACTTTACCATGTCACCACAGGTCATGGATTTACAAGTTGTAGAACTAGATAATCATACATGGGACACCTGTATTAATATGATTTCAAGTCATAGTAATATGACAAGTATTCCAGGTAAGACTTTAAAACTTGCAGTAAAAGAAATGAACACAGGTAAGTTTGTAGGTTTTATGAGATTTGGTTCGCCAGTTATCAACTGTAAACCTAGAAATGATATGTTAGGTAATGTGCCTGATTTAAAAATATTTAACAAGACTGCTATTATGGGTTTTGTAATTGTACCATGTCAACCATTTGGTTTTAATTACCTTGGTGGTAAATTATTGGCTGGTCTGTGTTGTTCACATCAAGTAAGAGAGATGTTGAATAAGAAGTATGATATGAATTTAGTATTGTTTGAAACCACATCTCTATATGGTAAAACAAAAGGTGCCTCAATGTATGATGGCATGAAACCATTTTTAAGATACAAAGGTAATACAATGTCAGATTTTATTCCTATGTTACATGGTAAACCATACCTTGACATGGTAAAATATGTTGAAGATATTATTGGTGTAGGTGAGTTAGTAAAATCGGATGCTTCAAGTCGTAAACTTAAAATGACTACAGGTATTATTGGTTTAGTAAAAAAAGCCCTTGAAGGTGATGACTTAGAAAAATTTAAACTTACAATTGCAAATGCTAAAAACCTTACCGAACAAAAAAGATATTATGCAAGTAATTATGGTATAGAAAATTTTATAGATATTGTAAATGGTAAGACACAAGATATAGTAAAGGCACCAAACTATGACAGATACCATGACAATGAAATTATAGAATGGTGGAGAAAGATGGCTACCAAAAGATTTGACAATCTAAATAAGGATGGTCGTTTACGAAATGACCTAGAAGTCTGGACAAAAGATAGTGAGATTGACATTATCAGATGACGCTTGACATTAACATCAAACTATGGTATATTATACACAACTAAGGAGAAAATATGAGCAATTTTTTAAAAGATATAATTAAAGAAACTGGCAACGAATATGCTGGTTTAGTAAGTGAGGGTGTTGATAGTGCAGATGTAACTAGTTTCATTGACACAGGTTCATATTCGTTCAATGCGTTACTATCAGGTAGTATATATGGTGGTATGCCAGCAAACAAAATTACAGCAATCGCAGGTGAAGCTGCTACAGGTAAAACATTCTTTGCATTAGGTATCTGTAAAGCATTTTTAGATAAGAATCCAGACTCAGGTGTTATCTATTTTGAATCAGAGGGTGCAATCTCTAAAGACATGATTGAATCCAGAGGTGTTGATTCTACTAGAATGGTAATTGTTCCTGTGGCTACAGTACAAGAATTCAGAGCTCAATCAATTAAAGTGATTGACAAATATTTAGAGCAACCGGAAGATAAAAGAAAACCTTTATTGTTTGTATTAGATAGTTTAGGTATGTTATCTACTACAAAAGAAATGGAAGACACGGCTGCTGGTAAAGAAACAAGAGATATGACAAGGTCTCAAATTGTAAAATCTACATTCAGAGTATTAACATTAAAATTAGGTAAGGCTGGCATTCCAATGATTATGACCAACCATACATATGATGTTATTGGTTCTATGTTCCCACAAAAAGAAATGGGTGGTGGTTCAGGTTTGAAGTACGCCGCTTCATCAATTATATATCTAAGTAAAAGAAAAGACAAAGACGGTACCGAAGTAGTTGGTAATATTATTCATTGTAAAAATTATAAGTCAAGATTAACAAAAGAAAATGCAATGATTGATGTTAAGTTAACATACAAAACAGGACTAGATAGACATTATGGTTTACTAGAACTTGGTGAAGAATCTGGTATTTTTAAGAAAGTATCTACAAGATTTGAAATGGATGACGGTACAAAAGTATTTGGTAAAACTATCAACGAAAATCCAGAAAAGTATTTTACAAAGGAAGTATTAGATAAGATTGATGAACACACAAAAAGAAAATTCACATACGGACAAGACGAAGACTAGAAGATATACCTTTGCTCAAAAAGAGGGCGAAGAACATTCTTGTGTCAAGTTAACCGAAGGCAAATATAAAGATGTAATCTATCATTATGGTAGAGTTGCGTTTGCACCAGAATCAGAGAAACAACCTGATGGTAAGTTGCCAATGAAGTTTGATTATACAATTGATAAAAATCCTAACAATCTAATCCTGCTTGACAATTCTGAGTTTATAGATTATATTGGTGATATTTTATTAGAACTACTGGAGGAAAAATTACATAATGGTACAGCAATCACGGATTGAAAATACAATACTAGCCAGCCTCTTCTTTAAAGAAGATTATACTAGAAAAGTTTTACCTTTTATCAAAGAAGAATACTTTGGTAACCGTGTTGAACAGTTAGTGTTTGGTGAAGTGTTTAAATTTGTTGAGAAGTATAACAATCTTCCTACTAAAAATGCTATTGAGATTGAACTGAATAGTAGAAGAGATATCAATGAAGAAGAACTACAACACATAAAAGATTACATTGTTGCTATTGAAGATAGTGATACTGATATTAAATGGTTGTTAGAAACTACAGAAAAGTTTTGTAAAGACCGTGCTGTTCACAATGCAGTATTAGAAGGTATAAAAATACTTGATAACAAAGATAAGAAACAAACACCTGAGGCAATACCTCATATCTTGTCAGAGGCATTGGCTGTATCATTTGATAAGTCAGTTGGTCACGATTACATAGAAGACGCAGAGAGTAGATTTAAATACTATCACACTAAAGAAAAAAGATATCAGTTTGATTTAGATTACATGAATAGAATTACCAAAGGTGGTGTTCCAAGCAAAACATTAAACATTGCTCTTGCTGGTACTGGTGTTGGTAAGTCCTTGTTTATGTGTCATGTTGCTTCAAGTTATTTGTTGCAAGGTCTTAATGTACTGTATATCACATTAGAGATGGCAGAGGAAAGAATTGCAGAAAGAATTGACGCAAACTTATTAGATGTTACCATGGAAGACCTACATGATATGCCAAAACAATTATATGATGGTAAGATTAAAAAGGTCAGAGAGAAAACACAAGGTCAACTTATTATCAAAGAATATCCAACAGCTTCTGCTCATAGTGGTCATTTTAAATCATTGATTAATGAATTAGCTTTAAAGAAATCTTTTAGACCAGATGTTATCTTTATTGATTATCTAAATATTTGTGCTAGTGCTAGATTTAAAGGTGGTAATATTTCATCTTACTTCTATATCAAAGCAATCGCTGAAGAGTTAAGAGGTCTTGCAGTAGAACATGATGTGCCAATCTTTAGTGCAACACAAACAACTAGAACTGGTTTCGTAAGTACAGACTTAGGTCTTGAAGATACCTCAGAATCTTTTGGTCTTCCGGCAACTGCTGACTTTATGTTTGCCTTGATGTCAAATGAAGAACTAGAACAACTAGGTCAGATGAAAGTAAAACAATTGAAGAATAGATATAATGACCCAAGCGTAAACAGAGCATTCATTATTGGTGTTGACAGGTCTAAAATGAGATTGTATGATGTAGAACAAAAAGCACAAAACATTGTTGACTCAGGCCAAGTAGAAGAAAAAGAGGACGCTTATAATAAGTTTAGTGAATTTAAATTGTAATATATGGTAAAGACTAAAACACAAAAGGTAAGATTTCATAGAGGCGATAAAAGGCCAGGTAATAAGTTGGGACAAACAAAATTGAGTTATACAGTAGATATGATAAAAGAAGGCCGTAAGATTTTATGGCATGTAGTAGAACAACCAACAAACAATATTGTTGGTAAATACTTCTTTGAAGATGACGCAATGGTATTAGCAGACTTTCAAAACAAACACAAAGTCTGGCAAGTAAACGGAGGAATACCTAGATTCCTCTGGAATTATGTAGCAGGTTCCTATAACTAGTTGACAATTACTCCTAAATAGTATAAGGAGTAATAATGTTAACAAAACCACAAGTATTAATAATAGAACAAGCAACAGCGAAAGCTGGTGGTAAACTATCTTTTGAACAAAAGAAATCCACTAGAAATGTAGCTGTCTATTTTGTTCGTGCTTCTAATAGACCAGACGCAAGAAGAAATATACAAAACTTTTTAAAGTCTAAGAAAATAGATATTACTGAAAAGAAAACCAGTTTATCTAGTGAGAACATTACAGAGTTTGTAATAGGTACATATACTGTCAGAATAGTATATAAACCTATGTCTGGTGGTATGACAGAAACAACATTGAACTCTACCATTACAGAATTAGTACCTTGCATTGCATTTCTAAATGGTTGTGTAGAAAGAAATCCTGATAAACTATATGAAAAAGTATTAGGTTATCCTCAATCACAAAAGTGTTATGTAAATAAAGCAGACCAGAAAGCTGGTATAGATTTCTTAGAAGATATGCCAAAGTCATCTAAATTTAAAGAGAAGATGATGAACGCAGTTGCTATTACAAAATATCTTGAAGATATGCATAGTAAAAAGAAAATAAAAAATGTATTCTGGACATACAGAGCAAAACCAGCTGGTGTTCCTGCTAACTCACCTGCTGATATAGTAATTCTATTTCAAGATATGACTATGTTAGGTGTTTCTTTAAAAGCAGGTGGTGAGTCTACTAAAGAGCCTTTACTAAACACATATGTTAATAAGATATATTATCATTTTGAACCAACTGGTACTCAAATTAAAAGATTAAGGGAAGACTTATATCTTAATACATATTCTAAAATACCAGGTATAGAAAGTAAAAGATATGATGAAGTTGGTGCTGAAAGAAATAAATCACTAGACGCTTTAGAAAACTTTGAAAATACAGACCTACAAACCTACGAAAAATATTATGACGCAAACTTGGCCATAATAAGAAACAAAATGGTTTATACAATGACCAAAGATATTAAACTGTTTAAAAAGTATTGTAGAAGTGAGATACTTAAACAGAGTGATGTACCAGTTACAATCATTAAAGCAGTAAATGATACATATAAAGAGATAAAAGATAGTAATAGATTAAATGTATTGTTACAACAAGCCACAAGTGTAGAGGGTATGGTGTCTATATCATCTAAACAAAACTTTGATATTAGAATAAAACGGTTTAGTGAGGTCTTAGGAACCATGAATATGTCAGTTAGGTCTAATAAAGTAGGTGTTCAACACAAATTAGGTCAATTTTTCAACTTGGCTGTGAAGTACAATGGTCTAAATGAATAAATAGTATTGGTATTTGTTAATGAATTTGCATGAAAGGGCTTGCCAAACCTCACAATTTATAGTATAATGGACAAAAATGAGAGAGAAAAATGTTTAATTTTAAAGGTTTCCTTACACAGGACAAGAACACACACTTAGAACATCTTGAAGATGATATCATCAATAGAGGTGCAGTAGGTGGTGACAACGCAATAAACTTCCTAAAATCAGTTAGAAATATGTTAGCCGGTACTACTGGCAGTAAAACAAATATAACTGTTAAATGGGACGGTGCGCCTGCTATCATTTGTGGTATCAATCCAGAAAATGGTAAATTCTTTGTTGGTACTAAATCAGTATTCAATGTAAATCCTAAAATCAATTATACTGTTGCAGACATTCGTAAGAACCACGGTGGTGTGGTTGCACAGAAATTAGAAGTTTGTCTTGCACAACTAAAAAGATTAAACATCAAAGGTATTCTACAAGGTGACTTGTTGTTTACAAATGATAAGAAAGTAATCTCTATAGATGGTGAGAAGATGTTATCTTTTACACCTAACACAATTACATATGCAGTACCACAAAATAGTGGCATTGGTAAAAGAATTGCTAATGCTAAAATGGGTATTGTATTTCACACACAATACAATGGTAAAAAGATGGATAGTTTATCTGCCAGTTTTGGTACAGTAACAGGTTCATCAAACAGAAATGTATTTTTGGCAAGTGCAGCTTACCAAGATACTGCTGTACTATTTCCTAAATCAGAGTTATCTAAATTTGATTCACAGATAAGAATGGCTGAAGGCTCTCTTAGAAAAGCCTCTCCTGTTTTAAACTTAATGAGTAAAAATATAACAGATGACCTATCTGTAGGTTACAGACTTAAAACATACTTCAATCATTTTATTAGAAATTCAAATAGTAGTATGGATAAAGTTGCAGTTATGCAAAAACAATTCAGAGATTACTTTGAAAGTGTATTACAGAATGAAATAGATAGTAGAAAAACTCCAAAAGGTAAAGAAAAATTTATTAAGGCAAAGAAAGATGGTCTACAATTTATTGATAGAAACAAACAAGCATTATATTTTGCAATTGCCTCACACATTACTTTAGGTGTGGCAAAACAAACACTCTTACAAAAGATGAATCAGATACAGAGTATCGGTAACTTCATTAGAACATCAACAGGTTATAGAGTGACAGCACCAGAGGGTTATGTTGCAGTTGATAAAGTTGCAGGTGCAATTAAACTAGTAGATAGATTAGAATTTAGTAGACAAAACTTTACTATGCCGAAAGGTTGGAATTAATGAAGTCATTTAAACAATACTTCTTTGAAGCAATCAATGGACCTAAAATCATTATGATTGGTGGACCAGGTTCTGGTAAATCAACTTACTCAGAATTACTAAAGAAAGAATTAGGTATCGCCCACATATACACAGGTGATATGATGAGAGCATTATCAAAAGAAAATACACCAGACGGTAAAAAAGTAAGAGAACTATTAAAAAAAGGTGAATTTGCACCAACACCAATAGTTATAGACGCAGTAAAAGAAAGAATGAAACAACCAGACGCTATGAAAGGTTATGTGTTTGACGGTTTCCCTAGAAATACTGAACAAGCAGAGGCAATGGAAGACAAAGGCATTGAGTATGACTATGTTATCAATCTTGTGGTATCAGAGGAAGAAGTTATTAAAAGACTAACTGCCAGAGGTAGAGCGGACGATAAACCAGAGATTATAAAGAATAGAATTAAAGTGTACCACAGAGAAACAGCACCTTTATTGACTTATTACAAAGATGAGATAATAAATATTAAAGCAGAGGGTAGTACACCAGAATTAATAACAAAAGAAATTATAAAGAAAGTACAATGAAAAAATTTGACGACATAAGATTTCAAGACCTACAAGAGGGGTTGTATGACCCTAATATCTTCAAGGCATTTTTTCTTGCAGGTGGTCCAGGTTCAGGTAAATCATTTGTTACAAACAGAGCATTTGGTGGTTCAGGTTTAAAAACTATCAACTCAGATAATGCATTTGAAAGGTCGTTAAAGAAAAATGGTCTATCACTAAAAATGCCTGAAGATGAGGCAGAAGCTAGAGATGTAATCAGAGCAAGAGCAAAGGCTATGACAGGTAGTCAAATGGATTTATCAATCAAAGGTAGATTAGGTTTAGTTATTGACGGTACAGGTAGAGATTACGATAAGATTAAAGAACAAAAAGCATTATTAGACCAATTAGGTTATGATAGTTACATGATATTTGTAAACACAACCTTAGAAGTTGCATTACAAAGAAACGCTGTACGAGAAAGAAGTGTGCCAGAATACATTACAAGAAAGTCTTGGGAACAAGTGCAATCTAATATTGGTAGATTTCAAAATACTTTTGGTATGGGTAATATGATTATCATTGACAATAGTAAAGATGATAAAGAACTTACTACTGTAGTTATGAACAAGTGTTCTCAGGCAGTAAGAAGATTACTTAGTAATAAAATTAAGTCATACACAGCAAAAAGATGGATGGCCACAGAGAGAAGATTAAAAAGAAGATGAAAACATTTAAAGAAAGTATCATAGATATACCTAGAAAAACATATGCTCAGGCTGTGTTTGATGAGGCTGATACTAACAACCCTAAAATCAAACCTAATGTTAAGGCATTGATTGATAAACAAATAGAGATGTTTGAAAAAGAATATCCTGTTGTTAAGGTTGGTCTTATTGGTTCTATTCTTACTAAAAGATATAGAGCAGACGCAGATTTAGATTTAAATGTTTTGTTTGATGTACCAAAAGAAAAGAGAGAAGAAGAAAGAACTAGACTATCTAAAAAGTATTTGTCAGCTGCTTCTCCTGATAGTATTCAAGGTAAAAATATACCTGGTACAAAACATCCTATTAACTTTTATTTTATTACAGACATGGCAACATACAACGACCAAGAAAAAAAGGCAGACGCTGTATTTGATATTGAAGATAATAAATTTATTAAAAGACCAGAAGATTTTACCTTTGACAAATCATTATATCTAAAAGACTTTGAAAGAAAAGTACAAGAAATAGATGTAGTAAAAGGAGAACTAAAAAGAGATATTATTGATTACAGAGAACTTGAAGAACTATCACCAGATGATATACTAAATCTACAAGAATTAATCAACGAAAAATTAGATGAGATTGAAGATAGTATCAAAGATATTATTAAAATAGGTGATGGTGTTGACGCTGATAGAAGAAAAGCGTTTGATACAGATATGTCACCAGATGAAATAAGAAAATACGGAGTTAAAAATAGACTACCTAAAAATGTTGTGTACAAAATGTTAGAGAAATACCATTACTTAAAATTCTACAAAAAATGTAAGACAATTTTAGATGATGGTAAAGTAACTGATAAAGAGATTGACGACCTAGAAATGCATGAAGCAAAAGGTAAGTCAGTTTCGTTTGCATTTGGTAGATTTAATCCACCTACAATTGGTCACGAAAAACTTATTAACAAAGTTAAATCATTACCTACAAATGATTACAAAATCTTTTTAAGTAGAAGTAATGACCCTAAAAAGAATCCACTATCTCCTAGAGATAAATTATCTATTATGAAAAAGATGTTTCCTACACATGCAAGAAACATTGAAATCAACCAGACTAATATGGTACTTGACATTGCTACAACGTTGTACAAGAAAGGTTACACAGAGGTAACTATGGTTGCAGGTTCAGATAGAGTAAGAGAATTTGAAACCATACTAAAGAAGTATAACGGTGTATCATCAAGACATGGTATGTATGACTTTGATACTATAAAAGTTGTATCTGCTGGTGAAAGGGACCCCGATGCCGAGGGTGCTTCAGGTATGAGTGCTAGTAAAATGAGAGCTGCGGCTGCCAAAGGTGACCTTAAAAGTTTTGAAAAAGGTTTACCAAGAGGTGTAAAAGCAGACGACATTATGAAACAAGTTAGAAAAGGTATGAACTTAGCCGCTAACTATTTACATATGAGAAACTTAAAACCTATTGCCAGTTTAGAACAGTTTGAACAACAACAAATTAGAGACCTTTATATCAGAGAACAGATATTTAATATTGGTGATATTGTAGATTATATCAAAGAAGACTTACAAGGTAAGGTAATCAGAAAAGGTACTAATTATATTGTTGTCGAAGATAATAAAAACAATTTGCACAAAGCATGGATATGGGATTGTATTCCTGTATCAACAACAGACAGAGAGGCTGAAATGAGAGAACATAACTTAAATGTTGATTATGGATTTGAAGCTGTATCTGAGGTAAAAGAAGACATGGATGCTCTACCTCAGGACAAAGATGTGAAGAAGAAAGACGGCACACAACCTAAGAAGTATTATAAAGACCTTAAAAAAGGAACTAAAGATAAGAGAGCAGACCATTTTAAGAATAGAGATACTACAAAAAATGATAACAGTCCAGCGCCAGGCGACAAAGGTGCAAAGACTAAACCAAGTATTCATACTAAGAAATTTAATAAAATGTATGGTGAGGTTTATGAAATTGGTACACCAGAGTACACAAAACATACAGTTGACATGACACCAGGTCAAGAAAACCCTATAAAGAAAGTAAAAGGTTTCTTAGATAGAGAAAAAGAAAAAGTATCAAAAGATGATGTAAAAGAATGGTCTGAACATCCTGGTACAGTAGTAAAATATAAAGAAAAGTATAAAGAACTTTGGGAAAATAAACTTAAAGAAGTAGTTAATAAAATGATGGATAAAGTGACAAATGAGAACACTAGGGATTAACATATCTCACAATGCTTCTATTTGTCAAGTTACAGATGGCAAGATAGATTTTTATTATGAGGAAGATAGGTTTAATAAAAGAAAAAATTTTATACCTTTTACAGATGATTGTTACTTTAAAAGTATAGAGAAACATGTAACTAAAAAACCTGATAAAGTTTGTGTTACATCTTTTGATTCGAGAGGACAAGATTTACTAGGCGAACATAAATTAGGTGACTTAATTATTGCTAAGAAACTTGGTGAACAAATTGATATTAATAAGGTACACTTTAACGCAAACAATCATCATTTATATCATGCTATAACAGCTCAACATCTTTCAGGTTTTAATGATTGTATTATTGTTGTTATGGATGGAGGTGGTTCTCAACTATTTCCTACTTATCAAGAAATTGAAAGTATATACACCTATAACAATGGTGATTTGAAAAGAGTTTATTTACATGCCACTAGTAATAGATTTCCCTACGAAGGACATATAGATAAAAAATTTAAATTTGAAGATACAGATGTTTTTCTATCAAATAATAAATCTATGGGTATGTTATTTGAAGATATGTGTACTGAGTATGGAATGGGAAAAACAGGTGACGCAGGTAAAATAATGGGAATGGCTGCTTACGAAGAAAAGCCTATGCAACTTCAAGAGCATTCAAAAAATTATACTATAGAGTTATTAAAAAAAGCATTTACATATTCAGATAGTGATAATATAGTTTTGTCTGGTGGTTATGCGTTAAATTGTGTGAACAACTATACTTATGTAAGTAAGTTTCATACTAAGAATTTCTTTATAGACCCCGTAGCACATGATGGTGGTACATCTATAGGTGCAGCTTTGAGTATAAACAATGAATAAGATTGAAGCAGTACAACATATTATAGACGGTAAGATTGTTGCAATCTTTCAAGGTCAAAGTGAGTGGGGACCTAGAGCATTAGGTAATAGGTCAATTTTATTTGACCCTAGAAATCCGGATGCAAAAGATATTGTAAATAAAGTGAAACGAAGAGAGTGGTATAGACCTTTCGCAGGAACAATTATGTTAGAACATGCTAAAGACTATTTTGAAATGTGGCCTATTAAAGAGAGTCCTTGGATGTCATATGCCATTCCAGCAAAACAGAGGGCTAAAGAATTAGTACCAGGTGTTATACATGCTGACGGTACATGTAGAATACAGACTGTAACGAGAGAACAAAACAAACATTTTTATGAGTTAATAGAAGAATTTTACAAACAAACAGGTATACCTATATTATTCAATACATCATTTAATTTGGCAGGTGAACCATTAGTTGAAACACTAGAGGACGCAGAGAACACCGTATCTAGGTCGGATATAAATTACCTATACAAACCAGAAACCTTATAAATATAGATATGAAAACATTTAAAGAATTCGAAAACATAGATGAATCTTGTGAAGAGTGTATATTTGAACACGAACAAGAAGGTATTTACGAAGCTGAATATCAAGGTAAAAAAGTAAAACTAAATGACCCCGTTAGAGGTGGTTCTAAGAAGTTTTATGTTTATGTTATGGACGGTGATAAAGTTAAAAAGGTTTCATTTGGTGATACAACAGGTTTAAGTATTAAAAGAGATGACCCAGCGAGAAGAAAAAGCTTTAGAGCTAGGCACAGATGTGACAATCCAGGTCCTAAAACTATGGCGAGATACTGGTCATGTTATCAATGGAGAGCAGGAGCAAAGGTAAACAACTAATGAGTAAATACAGACAAACAATGGCCGAAGCTTACGCTCAGGTACAGATAAAAGAAAACGATTATTTAAAATCAAAATTAAACGATACACAAATTGCAAACATCAAGCAATTGTGGATGAAAAAGACTGCTAGAGATGTGACACCATCTGTCAAAGACATGATTAAAAAGATGGACATACCTACACAGTTAGCAATCAAACATGCAAACATCAACCAATTATCTAAATTAGTTGAAACACTAGACGAAAGTTTTAGTGACGCACAAGTAGCTATGCTTAAAAAACAGTATGAACCTATGAGAGGTAAAACAATCTCTATTGCTAATGCAAATAAATTAGGTGACCTATTTACAAAGTTTGATAAAGATAAGAATGCTTTAGAAAAATTATACGGTGGTAATATACCATTTGTATCTGTTATGGCTATGACAAGATTAATGACCAAACATGGTTACAAAGCAGACGCATTAAACAAACTTAGAAAAGAAGAGAGATTTCCTTTAGAAGAAGAAAAAGAACTTGAAATCTTAGACGAAGCTACACTAGAATCAGTAGAGATTACTGAGGGTAAAATTGATAGTAAGAAATTTGATAGTTTGAAGAAAGGTGATTCAATGACAATCACTTATAATTCAACTATGTCAGGTACAACTGTTAAGAAATTTATTGTAAAGAGTAAGAGTAGAAGTGCGAAGTACAATACAGATAAAGTAACAATGTATCCTGATGGCAACCCTAACATGGCAAGATTTTTCTTATACAAAAGAGCAAGTGGTGATGTATCAATGGCAACAGGTGATATGGCAGCTACAATTACAAATATTAAAGAAGATTCTTTAGCACCCCAAATTGCCAAAAAAGCTGACGAACTTGGCATAGACTCAACCGTTGATAGAAAAGGTATTCATGTAAGTGGTTTTAAAGATAAAAAGAGTATGGAAATATTTAAGCAGTATCTAACAAAAATAGGTAGAATAAAAACGCTTAAAATGAAAGAAGAAACACTTTTAGAGTTTACAACTCAACAAATTAAAATGGCATATGGTGTTGCAAACGATAAACGATACAAAGGTGGTAACTATTCAGGTGCTGTTGCAGCTATCGAAAAGATTGCAAAAGGATTATCTTCACATCCAGATGTACAAAATGTTCTTAAAAGAACTAATGAAAATTTAGACGAAGGTAAAATGTCAGACATTGACGCCATGCAAAAAGATGGTAAGTCAGCGGCTGAGATTGCTAAGTTAATGAAACTAGATGTTAAAACTGTTAAGAGTATTTTAGGTGAAGAAGAGATACATGAATTTAAAAAGATGACAGTATCTTTTAAAACGCATGACATGATGTCCAAAGCTTCAACTGATTTAGCAAAACAAGGTTTTACTATTTCAGGAACAATGAAAGCATTAAAAGTAGATGGTAAAGGTGCAGACCTTAACAAGTATGCTACAGATTTACAAAACAATTATGGTGCAACAGTAAGAGCAGAGAATTACACAATAGATGAAAGCGCTGATGAAGATAGTTACAATCCTATTACAGAAGCTTGTTGGGTAGGTTATAAAAAAGTAGGCATGAAGAAAAAAGGTGACAAGATGGTACCAAATTGTGTACCTGAATCTGTACAAGAGGCAAAAGAAGAAGAGCCTAAAGAAGAAAAGTCAGATGATAAAGAAAAATTAAAGTCTGAACTTGAAAAGAAAGACGCAGAAATTAATGCTCTAAAAACTAAAGCAGAAACAGAGAAAGCTAAAGTTACCAAAAAAGAAACTGAAAAAATGGTAAATCCTGAAACAGGTGAACCTTTATTGCAGGTTGGTATTGCATACAAACATCTTAAAGATAAGATGATGAAAGCAAAAGAAAAAGAAGAAGTCAAAGAAATGGCTAATGATAAAGCATATGCTATTGGTATGGCAACTGCTAAAAAGAAATTCAATGATGAGCCACCTTTAGACAAGAAGACTATTAAAAAAGGTCACGAAATCGGAGATAAATTATCAAAGATGAAGAACGAAGACCACCCAGCTAAACAGATGTTTGAACAAATCGAAGGTCTGAAAAACAAAGCTGAAAAATCTGGAATGCCATACGGTATTCTAAAAAAAGTTTACGATAGAGGCATGGCTGCATGGAGAGGTGGACACCGACCAGGTACTACACAGCAACAATGGGCTTTCGCTAGAGTAAATTCATTCATAACAAAATCCTCTGGAACATGGGGTGGAGCTGATAAAGATTTAGCTGCTAAAGTAAAAGGAAACTAATATGTCAAACTATTTAAAACACAAGCCTGGCAGCCTAGAAGAAATCGTAGCAAAACAAGGAAGTTACAGAGAAGATTCTGGTTATCAAGCAATGTTCAAGAAAGAACTAGACAAAGCTGGTAAGGGTATCGGTTCAATGTCACCTAAAGAAAAGAAGGCATTTTTTAACAAGATTGATTCTAAATATACTGCTAAAGATGAGGGTTTAGAAACTATGGTGCCTGTTAAGAAAGATGACAAAGAGTCGCAGAAAGACAAAACCAGAACAACTACAATGACTGGTGAAAAACCTACTAAAATCGACACAAAACCCGAAGTAAATTACAAATAAAGTTACTTTTTTGCTTGCCTTATGTGATACAGTATGTTATAATAAGACATAATAAAAAAGGATAACACTATGAAAAATTTACCAAGAATATACCTCGATATGGATGGTGTACTATTTGACTTTGTAAAGAACATTGAGAAGACCACAGGTCTTACAATCAATCAATGGACTAAACTTGGTAAAAAAGAGAGATGGGACCCCATCATTGCTAATAAGAAATTTTGGTCTGACGGACCATGGTTAGCAGAGGGTAAAAAACTATTCTCTTTTGTTAAGAAGTACAACCCACATATTCTAAGTGCGTATGTAGAACATGCTCACGACCCTAATTGCATTCCAGGCAAGAGAAAATGGGCACAGAAAAATACTGGAATACCTAGTAATAAAATCAATCTAGTAATGAGAAGTCAAAAAAAGAACTATGCAACGCCTGGTTCTATACTAATTGATGATTACGAGAAGAATACCAAAGAGTTTACTGCCAGAGGTGGTACAGGTATTCAATTCAAAACAGCCTCACAGACCATCGCCGAGTTGAAAAAACTAGGTTTCTAATCCTTTCCCTTATAAATAGTACCGTTATAACGAATTATTAACTTTATAAAGGGAGAAAAATATGAGTTTATGGGGAGCAACTGACTCTGACGAGAGTAAGCCTAAAAATCTCACAACAGCCGAGAAGCTTGAAGTTAGCGCTTCAGCAAAAGGTTGGGTAAGAGAAGCAGGTACTATTCTATCAGGGAATGACAACGCAAGTGCGACACCAGAGGTGCTAGTAGCGCTTAGAGGTTTAGCAGTAAAACTTGGTGCAGCCGATATTACAGAAATAGAATTTATTACAGCAGCTTTTGACAAATCAGCTGGTGGTAATATTGATGTAAGAGTAAGATTCAACGAAGCAGTTGATATTACAGGCACACCTAGAGTATCTATTACTAACGGTAACCAAGGTTCTGGTACAGGTAGAGGTCCACATTTGGCGAACTACTTATCAGGAACAGGTTCAAACGAAATTACATTTAGATGTACAATTGCAGCCGCTAACGCAGCTACAAACGAAGATGATGTATTAGTAATTGGAGCTAACGCAATGGCCTTAAACGGTGGTACAGTTAAAGACGCAGGTACAACAACAGTATCTACTATAACTAACGCTGCTGGCATAGGTACAGCTGCTGGTTCAATTACAGTAGTAGCATAGTAACAACTAATTAGAGGGGGTATAATGCCCCCTCTTTGTAACAGGAGAATAAAAAATGGCAAAAGAGTATATTGAAGAAGGTAGTACAAAGTACCTTAAAGCTCTTGTGAAATTGGACCCAGCTGAGAGTTTATCAACAGGTGGTATTGTAGAAAGAATATGTATATGTGATACCGTTTTAGATACAATGCATAGTGGACAATATCTATATTTGGATACAGTTGAAGCACCTAGTGGTTACTTATTTTTAGAATGTCCAAAAGAAACACAAGAGGGGTGGATTTATACTGATAAAACAAACTTATTTGTTGACAGTAATTCACAAGCATAAATAACTATATAAACAAAGTGATGTAGGAATTTACCTACAGTAGCATTCCCCATAAGGGGTTAACAGGAGATAAAAATGGCAGACAAAAAAGTCACACAATTAACCGACCTTGGTGACGGTTTAGCCGCAGTCGATTTGTTCCATGTAGTGGACGACCCGAGCGGAACACCAATTAATAAAAAAATCACAGCTGAAGATGTAGTAAATAATTTACCATCTTGGTTAGGTTTAAATTCAACTTCACAAACTATCACAGGTGATGGTTCAACTTCTTCAGCATTAAGTATTACGAGTGCTGTATCAGAGGTGAACGCAACAGCTGGAGCAGCGCCAACTACATTAGCTGACGGTGCCAATGGTCAGATTAAAACAATTATTAATGTATCAACTGGTGGTTCAAACAATGTAAATATTGTGCCTTCTAATTTAAGAGGTCACACAACTATTACATTAAATGCACCTGGTGAAACAGTTACATTGATTTTTAAAAACTCAAACTGGAATATTATTGCTGGCCACGGCTACGCAGTAAGTTAATAATTGGAGAAATATAACATGACTATATCAATAGAACAATTAAATGAAGAGAAGGCAATTTTACAAGCAGACTTTGATAAAGTGACCTCTCAGATTAATAAAGTGACAAACGATTTGGGACAGATGAAGGCTAATTTAAACGCTTTGAATGGTGCAATTCAACAAGTAAATAAACTTATTGAAATGGTACCTCAAACAAAACAAAAGGATACTTCTAAGAAATGAAAACTCTAAAACAACATATTAATCAAAAAAACTTAGAGGATTTTGAAGAAGACTTAACAGGAGAAGAGATGAAAACTTTTAAACAACATGTAAAAGAAGACCATACTCAATCCAAATATGGTAAAGGTAGTGTTGGTACGCCTGAGGTTAACTCAGTAGAAGATAGTAACATTGGTGTTCACAATATACATGACCCTAAAATTTTGGAAAGAGTAAACGCATTTGTTGGCTCTATTGCGTCACAGGAATATATCAATCCTATGGCAGCAGTTGAACAACTAACAAACAAACTAAAAACAATTGGACTAGATGTAAAACTTCCGGCAATGGAAGGCGCAACTGGTAAAGTTAGTGGATATGTTTGTCAATTTGGTGGAAGATTTGGTAAAGACCTTGACGGGACTGATATAAATGATGATGGTATATCACATAAAAAAGAAGGTGGTCTCAACCTTGAAGTTAAGTTTGAGAAACTAGAAAACGGTTCGTCAAAAGTCTACGCTAAGTTAGTATAGATTTTTTATGTTCAAAGAAATAACCAAAGATAATTGGTTGTTGTTTGCACAACAAAACTATGACAACCCTACTCTTGAAAAAGAGGAGGAATTTTATGATGATATTAAGCGATTTAAATATCTTAAAAGGTTGTTTCGTAAATACGAAATACAAGGCGATATAAAAATAAGACTTGTCTTAAATCACCTTGTTGTATTACAGAATGTTTTTGGTGCAGAGGTGGCTATAACTTTACTACTATATAAGGTAGATAAAAAGTATTGGTCAATACTAAAAGCATGTTTACAATATCTGGAGTACCTATATCCACATGAGTTAAATGATATAGAAACAGATAGTAATATAGAAGGAATGTTAACGGAATTATGAGTAGAGCAATTGATTTAATAATTACTTATCGTGTCGTAAAGATGTTGATAACACCATTCAAAAAGTTTAAGGCTTTTGAATTAGGTATTATTGATGAAAAAGGTAAGTCGTTAAGAAAAATGAAAGAAGTAAAAGGTAGTGAGAAGAAACACTACACAATGTTACACAGATTTGTATTCAATTTAAAAAGAATACTACAAAAGGTAGGATTGGGTAGTCGATTAGGTTCATTTGCCGTTGCTTTAGCTTTGCTTATTAAAGAAGACAAATCAATGGCACAGCACAAAAACTCGATAGAGTCTGCTGTCGTAACATATCTCAAAGAAGAAAATTTGTATGATATGTTATTAAACGAAGTAAGAGAAATACCAGATATCGCTGATGAACCATACATGACATGTTTCGGCATTAGTGTTTATGAAAAGAACGGCGAACTTGTATCGGAGGACTATTATGCCAAAGCATTATAAAGAAATGATTGATGAGCTAATCAATAAGATGGATGAAGACGCACCTACTAACGCAGTAGCACATGGTGGTGTTGACATGAACCCAAATGGAAAAAGAGTTAAGAAAAAGAATGATGTTGGTACAACAGCAGACGCTGAAAACAAAATAAGAGAACTTATTATGAAAAAGTTTGGCAAAAATGTAAAAGAAAACACAGACAATAACAATGTTGTGTTAAGAGGTATCAACGAAACATTAAGTAAACTTGAAGATAAGATAGATGAAAAGAGTGGCATTACAAAAGAAGAAATTAAAATAGTGGAAAAGAAACAAACTTTCCATGATAAATTTATAAAATCTTTAGCTAGTAATACGCCAAACTCTGGACAGTTTGATGAAGAACTTTAAAGAATATATCGGCACTACAGGTATTAGAGTTGGTGGTGTTGACTCAGCACACCCTATTGCCAGTTTAGGTGATTTACCACCTAAAAGAAAAGGTAGTAGAGATAGTAGAGGCCTTGTCGCAAGTAAAAATCCTAGAATAGAAAGAAAACCTGGTCAGAAAGCTAACTCAGATAAGCATAGTGACCTATATACAGATGAAAATCCAAAAGGAACTATACATGGTTTAGGTTTTACTGATAGGGCAAAGGCTACTCAATCTATAAATAAAATCAAAGGTTCAGGTAAGACACATGCACATAAAATGCAGGCTGCCATTGCTATGTCACAGAGAGCCAAAGTGGCAAGTGAAAGAGCTAAGGATCCTGAAAAGAAAAAAGACCTTGCTTCAGCACATAGAACTTATCAACAATATATAAATCAAAATAAAAAAACTAAGGACTAATATGGAATTAATAATAACTTTAGCTATGAAATTTTGGCAATGGTCAATACTAATTGCTTTAATAATTATAGGGTTTATTATCAATCAATTTGACAAAAAGGTTGGTACAAGAGTGAACTTTAAATACACACAATTCCCTACAATGAGACCTATACCAATTAAGACAAAAGGTAAAGGTTTCTTTACAATGATTAAGATGTGGTTACTCGGTACTAGACATTGGGAAATTGCAAATGATTTTAAATATGAAATAAACGGAAACGAATTCGTTATTCCGGCAGGTTTTAAATTTGATGGAGCTTCGATTCCGAAGTTTCTACATCCATTTTTATCACCAGTTGGAGTGCTTTTAATAGGAGGACTTATACACGATTATGCTTATAAGTACCAGACACTATTAAAAAGTAATAGGAAAGATACATTAGGTATTATAACTCAAAAAGAAGCAGATATAATCTTTAGAGATATTAATATAGAAATCAATGGTTTCTTTCTTATGAACTACTTAGCCTATTGGAGTTTGAGGTTAGGTGGATTTATGGCGTGGAACGGACACAGAAAAGTCAACGCCAAGATAAAACACCAAAAATAAAAAGGAGGTTCAAGTATGAACTGGATAATGTCAAGAATAAAAGAGATGTCAAGTTGGTCAGGCGCAGGTTTGATTGGTCTTGGTGCAATGATTATATTGGGAGGTCCATTTGTTAACATGTTAGCATGGGCAGCCGTTGTTTGGGGAATCATTTCCATAGTAAAAAAGGACTGACCTGATGGGAATTAGATTATTTTTTATAGGACTTATAGTCACCGCCTTAGCCGGCGGTGGCTTCTATGTTATGAAGTTGCAAAAAGATAACGCAATTTTAAAAGCAAATGCTATTAAATTAGAGAGTGCAATTTCAGACCAAAAAACACTAATAGAAAATCAAAAAAAAGACTTTGAGGCCATACTAACGGCTAACAAAGAAATGAATGACCTGATTGGTAAATTAAAAACAGATTTTGCTGATTTAGATAAACGATTTAATAAAAAGAATAGAGATGTTGGTCTACTTGCAATTGAAAGAACTAAATCAATTGAAAGAATTACTAACGCTGCTAGTGTCAAAGCTAACAGATGTATAGAAATCGCAAGTGGTTCGCCATTGACGGAGAAAGAGATTAATGCTACAAAGAAGTCTGAAATCAATACAGAGTGTCCTTCTATCGCTAATCCTAATTACATTCCTTACTAGTTGTAGTAGTGTAAAAGAATTAAGCATATTTAAAGAAGAAGTACCAAGAGCTAAACTTAATTTAGATAAACCTACTCCATTACAAATGGAGCAACTTCAATGGCATATTATTACAAGTGAAAATGCCGCTGAAGTATTTGCTAAATTAGAAGCTGATGGTATAGACCCGGTGTTATGGGGTTTGACAGATAAAGACTTTGAATTACTAGCAAAGAACTTTGCACAAATTCGTAATAAGATGGTAGAAACAAATGCCATACTAGATAAGTATAAAGAGTATTACGAGAGTGAAGAAGATAAAGATGACACGAAAAACTAATACAATGTTAATAGGTTTGTTAGGTACCATATTAATGGGACTGGCTACCTGGACATTGGTAACATTGATAGAACTACAAACTTTAATGTATATGTTACAGACAGAGTTAGAAAATGTTGACAAACAATTTGGCCGAGTTTATAATTTCATTGATTCTGTAAGACAAAAGTAATGGATATAGTAGAAGTATTAAATAAGTATGGATTTGCCACGATAGCCGCAATAGGTTTAGGGTGGTTTATATATTTTATCTACATTTATATTACAACACAAATAAAAGTTAAGTTAGGTGAGATGAGTACGGTACTTATTGGCCTAATTGATAGAATTCGTATGCTGGACAATGACCTAATTAGATTAAGGTCTAAATTAAATACTATTTTGACCATGCGAGAAAATCAAAAAAAGAAAAAATAGTAATATATTTGACACAAAAATAATTTGACACATCTTGTGGTCAAATATTGCATACAATCCCAATTTATAACCATTATAAATATGTGTATGAAAACACTTATAAGTAGAGTGTTAGTAGTGGCCTTTACATTATCTTTCCTGAATACATCAATACTAGCAGACCAACTGGATTTTAACTTTAAAAACCCTGCCTTTAGTGGTAATGGTTACTCGAATCATGTCTTATCTGTAGACCAATTACAGTCACAGAGAAAGAAAGATAATGAGGCAGAGGCTAAATCAGCAGCTGCAGCTGCCGAGAGAGCAGAAAAAAACACCACAATTAACAAGTTTATTGCTAATGTAGAGAGTAGAATTTACGCTAACCTTTCTAAACAATTGGTTGATAACATGTTTGGTACAAGTTGTGATAGTAGTACAACAACCTGTCCAACAAGTGGTACTTCAACGGTAGAGGGTGCGACAATTTATTGGGTCAAAGATACGACTACAGAGATTATTACTTTGACTATTACAGACGCAAATGGCAATGTAACTCAAATGAGTGTGCCTATAGGAGATTTTGTATTTTAATTTAGATGGATTTATTTTGGACAATATTAGAAAGTTTTGGTTTACCTGTAGCAGCCTCTGGTGTTATGGGTTTTTTCATCTTTTTGGTAATAAAATATATTTTAGAGAGTGTAGTAGGTCAGGTTTCTGGAATGCATGGTATGATAATGGCATTAGAGAATAGAGTTAAGAACATGAACAATGATATGATTAAATTAGATATACAAATTTCAGACGCCTTAAATTTAAGACAAGACGAAGAGAGAATTAGTAGAGCAGACGGAAAAGAAGACGCAAGGAGAGATTAAAATGCTAAGAGCATTGGCGATTATATGCATGGGGTTAATCTTGGCCAGTTGTGCTTCAACTAAAAGTACAGTCACTTATAAAGGTGACATGCCTTATGTTGAGGGTACACCGACAAAAGATTTATTGATGGCGATACCAGAATTAGATGGTCAGCCAAGAATTACTATTGCTGTATACAGATTTACAGATTTAACTGGTCAAAGAAAACCTAGTACAAAGTTTTCTCAGTTATCAACAGCTGTTACACAAGGCAGTGATACATTTGTTATTAGTGCATTGAAGTCCGTTTCTAATGGTACATGGTTTCAAGTTGTTGAAAGAAGTGGTTTAGATAATCTAGTCAAAGAAAGACAGTTGATTAGAAGTACAAGAGATTTATATGATGGTGAGAATGAGATAGAAAAGATTTTAAAACCTATGTTGTTTGCAGGTTTGATTATTGAGGGTGGTATTGTAGGTTATGATAGTAATACTCAATCAGGTGGTGTAGGTGCAAGATATTTTGGTATAGGTTTAAGTGAACAATATAGAGTAGACCAGGTAACTATATCAATGAGAATTGTATCAGTACAAACTGGAGAAATATTGATGACCACAGCCGTGACTAAGACTATTGCAAGTCACAGCTCAGGTGGTGATGTATTCAGGTTTTTAGACATGGGTACAAAGGCGTTAGAATTGGAAACAGGTGTTGCTGTAAACGAACCTGTTAATTATGCAATAAGAACTGCTATCGAGTTTGCAGTATTAGAACTGATACACTCAGGTGAGAAACAAGGATTTTGGAAGTTTAAAGAAAAGGAAATAGAAATACCAAAAGTGCATGACCTTGATAAAATAAGAGGTTAGTACAAAAGGACGGAGAAAAACTATGAAAAAAATAACAAGTTATATTATGTTTGTTATGTTTATGGTAACTACTCCATTATTTGCGAATGACATTTATGTTACTCAATCAGGTGCAAGCTTGACTTTGGATGTATTACAAGACGGAGAAAACAACACAATCGGTAATAGTACAACGGCTTCTGCCTCTACTGGTGCTAATACAAGTTTAAATATTGACCAAGTTGGTGACTCGAATGTTATAAAGTACCAAATTAATGGTGCAACATACACAGGTGTTATCAACTTACAAGGTAACTCAAATGATGTTGATTTAAATTGTGATAGTGGTAATAGTAACTCATCATGTGGAAGTGTTAATGCAGTAGTTAACTTTACTGGTAACTCAAATGATATTGACCTAGACATAGGAGAAACAGCTGCAGCCACAGGCGCAGATGTAGATATCGTTGGTAACTCAGGCTCTGACTCGAATGTTGTAGCCGCTACAGTTGACGGTACAAGTGTTGTATTAACAATCACAGTAAACGGTGATACTAACAACTACTTACTAGACATAGACGGAAACGGTGATGTAAACGGTCACACATTGATACATGCTCACACAGGTGGTATCGCAGATGTTGACATTACACAATCAGGTGTAAACGATAATATAATTAACTTAACAACAAGTGGTGACAACCACAACATTGATATTATACAGAGAGATTAATATGGATATTGGAACATTAACATTTATATTATATACAGGAATGATAGCATATGCGACTTATAAATTTTATAATTGGGTGCATACTCTTAACCCTTATATCTTTACCAGCAAAAAGTAATACATCTATAGGTGACATTACACTAAGTAAAGGTAATTCTGTAATTGACAGAAAAGATGGCGAGAAAGATATCAAGGTTGAAAAAGACCTTGATGTCTTCTCTTACGATACGGTCAAAACAGGTAAGGGTCAAGTTGCTATAGAATTCTTAGATGAAACTAGAGTTGATATAACACAAAACTCTAAACTTATTATTGATGAATTTGTTTACGACCCTAATTCAAAAACAGGTAAACTATCCTTAAAGGCAACTTTAGGAACGGTAAGATATGCCTCAGGTCAGATTGCAAAAAACTCAGCACAAAATATAAGTATTAAAACACCAACAGCAACTGTATCTGTAAGAGGTACAGACTTTGCTATGACTATTGATGAGATAGGTTCATCTACAATTATTTTATTACCAAGTTGTAATGGTGCTGGCAATTGTTTTGTTGGTGAAATATCGGTTGAGTCAGACGCAGGTCAAGTAATATTAAATCAGGCATTTCAAGCTACACAAGTAGATACACCTGAAAGTAGTCCTTTAAAACCTGTAATTTTAGATTTAGATGAGAACTTAATTAACAACTTATTAATTGTACAAAAACCACCAGCATTAGCAAACGCAATAGAACAAGAAGAAAAACTAAAACTGGTTGCCAACGCATTAGATATAGACTTTCTAAAGTTTGATGATTTAGATGTTGACTTATTAGAAACGGAAGAAGACGAAGCAGTTACAGCATTAGAGATAGATTTCTTAGACCAAAATTTCTTAGTAGATATATTAGCTCAATTAAATAAACAACTTGCTATACAAATGCAAAATCAGTTTGATAAAAAATCTAAATCTAAAACAGGTACAGATGAATTTGGTGTTACATTATTAGATGAGGATCCTGAATGGGTATGGATGAGAAGTGATGAGGCAGGTAATAATATTGTATTAAGATTAAGTCAAGAAAATGGTTATATAATCAATGTCACACAAGGTGATATGGAGATTAGAGATTACGAATTAGGAGAGGGAGATAATGAAATCTATATTAATCAGCGTTAGTTTTTTAATTTGTTTCTTGTTTACAACTTTAGCAAATGCAGGAGTTTTAAATTATAAAACATATGCTATAACTACCTATGCACCAAGCCTAGAATTTCCTTTCTATGATAATTCAACAGGTTATAACACAGATGGTTCAAATTCCAGTCCATATGGTTTAGGTAGTGTACTGAGCACAGGAACTATATCAAGTCCAAGTGGATATTATTGGGGTAGTGGTCAGGTATTAGATAGTGGAAGAAGTGAATATGTGGCAGTAGAAGTCACAGGTTACATCACTTGGCCAGGTACAACAGGACAAGAAACAACAGTTTACTTTGGCGTAGCGGCTGATGATGGTGTGTTTATGAACATAGATGGTACAAATGTTATTACAGATTGGCAACAACAAGGTTGGAGTTATTGGAACGCAACTGGTTCATTAACAAAGACTGCTGGCCAACAATATGAAATTACAGTATGGATGTATGAATGGGGTGGCGCAGCTGCTTTAGATATTAATTACTGTATGACTAACTCTTATTCAACTTCTTGTCAAACAGATTTGCCAACTTCGTGGTTTTCAACAACACAAGTTATACCAACCTCAGGCATAACAAATGCACAAACAACGAGTTTCAATAATGCTAGAAATAAAGCCGTAAACGGTAATCAAATTTATATTACACAAACAGGTGATAGTAATACTCTAAATATATTACAAGACGGTGACGATAACTTAATTATAGGTACAGATTTAACTTCATCAGCTGTTATAACTGGTGATAATAATGCTTTAGATTTAGACCAAATTGGTAATGATAATGTTTTAGGTTTAGATATTGTTGGTTCATCAAACAATGTGGCAGTCACACAAAACGAAGACCAAAGAGCAATACTAGATATAACAGGTTCATCAAACAATGTAGATTTAGACCAATCAGCAATCAACTATGTTGGTGAACATTATATGGAAGTTATCATAGCTGGCAATAGTAATAATGTTGATATAGACCAGACAGAAACAGGAAATAAAAAGGCATTTATAGACATAGATGGTTCTAATAATTTGGCTTTAAACCAAAAAGGCACAGGCAATCATTATGCAGAAATAACATTGACTGATAGTCACAATGTAGATGTAACGCAAGACGGAAGTGGTGACCACAATGCTACAATTAATTTAAGTGGTAATACTTCTAGTGTAACATTGACGCAAGACAGTAGTACCTCACAAAATTATTATCTTTATCAAAATTGTTCACAAACTTCTTGCTCAGCGACTGTCACGCAGAACTAAATAGGAATATGAGAAAAATATTATTGATATTATTGTGGCCTTTTATAATGTTAAAGAACATATTGTCTGCTAATTGGTGGGCAGAAAAGATATGGAATAAAACGAATATGGGAGAAAAGGTGGAAGGTAGTAGATTTAATAGATGGCAGAATAGTTTACCTCAACCATATAGATTTATATTTAAAACAAGTTTTTTTATAGTTGCTATGTATCTAATTGAAATGTATTTTAATTTAATAGGTTATTCAATATTACCGTGGAGATGGTTTTGATTAGAAAAATATTAACTCATTGGTCATTTGCTTTTGTTACCTTGTTTGCCTTGACATGGATAGGTTTACAAGACCCACAAGTAAAAGAAATATTAAGACTAAAATCATTTGACTTATTATTTCAATCACAAGAAAAAGAAGTTTCACAAGACATTGCTATCGTAACTATAGATGAAAAATCTATGGAAGTTTATGGTCAATGGCCATGGAAAAGAGATGTATTAGCAGGTGTCATAGAAGAATTAAGAGCCGCCGAAGTAGGTGTAATAGTTTTACCCATACTATTTGCTGAAGAAGATAGATTAGGTGGTGATGAAGAATTAGCAAATGCTTTAAAAGATAATTTTGTTGTGGTGGGTCAAGTAGGTTCACATCAAACTACACAAAACGGATATCCTAGAGGCGTTGCAAAGATTGGTAATCCTTTAGAATTTTTATTTGAATGGCCAGGTATGGTAGGTCCTATTTTATCAGTAGGTTCAAATGCAGCTGGTGTCGGGGTTTTAAATACATCACCTGAAATAGATGGTGTTGTAAGAAGAATGCCTTTACTTATGAAAATAGGTAATGATGTTTATCCATCAATGGCAATAGAAGTTATAAGAACAGCAACTGGTGACCCTAGTTATCAAGTTAAGGCAGACGCAGGTGGTATAATCGCAATGAGAGTACCAGGTTTTGCAACAATAAACACAGACGCAAATGCCAGAATATGGTTGACATGGAATAAAGAATACCCTACAATATCATTAGCAGAGGCAGGTCCAGGTGCCTTTGAAGAATTAAAAGGTAAGACAGTAATAATTGCTATGACAGCAGAGGGTTTAGGTGGTGTGATTGCAACACCAATTGGTAGTCAATATGATTATGTTGCTATTGCCTCTACACTACAAACTGTTGTAGACGGTACACATTATACAAGAGCAGACTTTTTATTAGAATTGGCTGTTGCCTTTTTGATAGGTTCGTGTATAATAGTGCTTACAAGATTTACACCATACTATGCAATAGGTATTATGATGTCTTTCTTTGCAATAGGAACAGTATTTGGTTCTATTGTTATGTTTGAAAGAAATATTTTAGCAGACGGTACATGGGTATTAATAACATTATTATTTGTTGGTTTACATAGTATATTCAACAGATTTATTTTAGAGTTTAAATTAAAACAACAAATTAGAAAACAGTTTGAATCATACTTAGACCCTAGACAAGTTGCCATACTTCAAAAAGACCCTAGTAAATTGAAGTTAGGTGGTGAAAGACGAGAGATGTCTTTCTTGTTCATGGATATAGTAGGATTTACACCTATTTCAGAATATTACAAGAACAATGATGACCCCGAAGGCTTAGTTGTTGTTATTAATGACTATTTAAATAGAATGAGTAAGATAGTATTAGACAATGGTGGCACAATTGATAAGTACATGGGCGATTGCATAATGGCCTTCTGGAACGCACCCCTTGACTGTCCTAATCACGCTGAGATGGCTGTTAAGTCAAGTATAGAGTGTGCTAAAGAAACTGCCAAATTAAAACAAGAATTTAAAGATAAAGGGCTACCAGAAATCAACATAGGTTCAGGTGTAAACACAGGTACTTGTATTGTTGGTAATATGGGTAGTGATATGAGATTTGATTACTCAGTCATTGGTGACGCAGTTAACTTAGCTGCTAGACTAGAGGCTGCGACACGAAATTACAAAGAGAAAGATGGTAATATCGTGGCGACATTATATTCTTCTTACACAATGGACCAATTGAAAGATATTGAATCGATTGAAGTTGACAAAATTAAAGTCAAAGGTAAAGAAGAATTAATAACAATTTATAAACCTGTGATGAAAAAGGAGGATGCTTAATATATCATAAAATTTTCTAACAATTAAAAGGAGGTCGATTGACTAGATTACAACATAGGAAACTATATCAAGTAATTAAGAAGAGAAGACGGGTAGACCATCGGACAAAATTATACTTATTGTTTGACCAATGGATACAGATTAGAAAACAGAAAGATAGAAGAAGGAGGAAAACGCAGAAAAAACTTTACATGATGAAAAGATGTGAGGAATTAAACATTCGTTTAACGGCGTAAATACCTAAATAAAAGTAGAGGTCAATATAGTAAAAGGATAGCTCCAAAAATGCTATCATCAAGTTAGAAGTGTTAGACCTCGTATTCCGTCCTTGCAAGGATTGTTAAGCATTAAACGAGAGAGAGAATAATGGCAGAAGAAATTACCAACCTTAAAGTTGAGGTGGCTGGTGTAAAAAAGGATATTGAACAGGTGAATAACCTGAATGGTAGACTTGATACGGCCATTGAAAAACTTACAGATGTATCGACATCTATCAAACAGATGTTGGCTGTACACGAAGAGAAGATTGCTAGACAGGAACAAATTGATGAAGTTATTTTTGATAAGTTAAAAGAAAGAGCAGGTGAGATAGATAATGTTCACAGAGAATTATCAAAAGAAATCCAGCAAGTAGAAAAGAAATTACTTTTAGAGATACGACAAATGAAGCTTGACATTGGCGGGAGAGTTGGTATACTAGAGAAGTATAGATGGTTAATAATGGGTGGTGCTATTGTTGTAGGGTGGTTTATAGCCCTAAACGGTCACGAAATCCTGGAGATGATGAAGTAGTAGGACTGGTAAGTCCTCATTGAAAAAACAGCGCTGGAAACCTCGGTGCTATTTTTTTGCTGGAAAGTTTTTTCCACCATTGACAAATGAATTAGTTTAGTGTATTATATGTGTTGCTATGTCGAGTTATATTGATTTAAAATTTATTAACGAAGTATCTGCCAGATTGTCGCAGTTTAAGAAGAAAGGTGATTACCTTTTTAACTTTAGATGTCCCCATTGTGGTGATTCTAAGAAAAACAAGACAAAGGCCAGAGCCTACTTCTACAGAGTGAAAAATGATATGTTTTTCAAATGCCATAACTGTGGCGAAGGACAATCTTTTTCAAATTTTCTAAAATTCATAGACATAAAGAAATATGAAAATTATCTATTAGAAAGATACAAAGGGTCGGCACCCTCCACGCCTCAGCCGAAGTTTACAGACTTTAAACCAGAATTTAAAGAGGTAGACATACTGAATGGTCTTCAATCAGTTAGCGAACTAAAAGAAGGCCATCCAGTTTTAGATTATGTTTTAAACAGAAAGATACCCGAATCGTATCATTCTAAATTATTTTTATGTAATAAGTTTATGGCTTTTGTTAACAAAGTGAAGCCAAATACTTTTAGTCACACGAAAGGTGAACACCCTAGATTAATTATTCCTTTCTATGACGCAGACGGTAAAGTGTTCGCTTTCCAAGGCCGAGCATTCGGCAAAGAACAACCGAAATATCTAACTATTAAGTTAGACGAGAATAAACAAAAGGTTTATGGTTTAGAAACTGTGAACTTACAAGACCATGTGACTATAGTTGAAGGACCAATCGACAGTATGTTTTTAAATAATTGTTTAGCAGCTGCCGGTGCAGACTTGACATTAAGAATAGAACCTGATAATATAACTTACATATTCGATAACGAACCAAGAAACAAAGAAATTATTAAAAGAATGTATGATGTGATAGAGAAAGATTACAACTTAGTCGTGTGGCCAGATGACATGCGTCATAAAGACATTAACGATATGATTCTATCTGGAATGAGTAAGGCTGAGGTGCAAACTATTATAAGTAACAACACCTTTGCTCAATTAGAAGCGTTAACCAAATTAAGTTACTTTAAGAAATGTTAGGAGAAATGAATGGTAAATAAAGAGATATTAAATGTACAGAAAAGAAACGGCAGAGGTAACGAACCTCTTAACATTGAAAAGATACATGAAATGGTTGAGTATGCTTGTGAAGATATAACAGGTGTATCATCATCTCAGGTAGAGATGTCAAGTGGTCTACAATTTTATGATGGCATGACCACAGATGAAATTCAAAAAATTCTAATTAAGTCCGCTTCTGACCTTATCTCTTTAGACAATCCTAATTATCAGTATGTAGCTGCTAGACTATTACTTTATAGTCTAAGAAAACAAATTTTTCGTAGATTGTGGGACCACCCACATATATTTGAACATGTTAATAAATGTGTTGACAAAGGAATCTATGATAACGAAATTCTACAATGGTACGATAAGAAAGACTTTGATAGAATGGAAAACTGGATTACGCATGAAAGAGATTACGATTTCACTTATGCCGGCCTACAGCAGGTTGTTGACAAGTATCTAGTACAAGATAGGAGTACAGGTGAACTGTTTGAAACACCACAGTTTATGTACATGATGATTAGTGCTACTTTATTTGCGAAGTACCCTAGTAACAAGAGGATGAGTTATGTTAAAAAATATTATGACGCTATTTCAAAATTTAAAATCAATATTCCTACTCCGGTTATGGCCGGTGTTAGAACACCTATTAAGCAGTATGCTAGTTGCGTGTTGGTTGATGTTGATGATACTTTGCCATCTATTTTCAGTAGTGATATGGCTATTGGTAACTATGTTGCACAAAGGGCTGGCATTGGTATTAATGCCGGTAGAATCAGAGGTATCAATAGTAGAATTAGGGGAGGTGAAGTCCAGCATACAGGAGTTGTGCCGTTCCTCAAAAAGTTTGAGGCAACAGTTAAGTGTTGTACTCAAAACGGTGTTCGTGGAGGGAGTGCAACGGTTCACTTCCCAGTTTGGCACAAAGAAATAGAAGACATTATTGTTTTGAAGAACAATAAAGGGACAGAGGATAACAGAGTTAGAAAATTAGATTATTCAATTCAGTTGTCTAAATTATTTTATGAAAGGTTTATAAATGACGAAGAGATTACACTCTTCTCACCACACGAAGTACCAGAACTTTATGAGGCATGGGGAAGTGAAGAATTTGACGAACTGTACCGAACAGCAGAAAGAAAAACAAGTGTTAGTAAAAAGAAAGTGTCAGCACAAACATTGTTCTTCGCCATGCTTAAAGAGAGGGCAGAAACCGGTAGAATTTATATAATGAATATCGACCATTGTAATACCCATTCTAGTTTTAAAGATAGAGTTTACATGTCAAACTTATGCCAAGAGATTACATTACCGACAACACCTATCAGCCATATTGATGGTGAGGGTGAGATTGCGTTATGTATTTTAAGTGCAATCAATGTTGGTAAGATTGGTCACCTAGATGAATTAGAAGTATTATGTGACCTTGCTGTTAGAGCATTAGATGAAATTATTGACCATCAGAAATATCCAGTTAAAGCTGCCGAAGTATCTACTAAGGCAAGAAGAAGTCTTGGTATTGGTTACATTGGTCTAGCACACTACCTAGCAAAAAACAAATTAAGTTATAATGATAAAGCTGCGTGGAAAGAAGTTGATGAATTAACTGAGGCATTTCAATATTATCTATTGAGAGCGAGTAACGAAGTATCTAAAGAAAAAGGTCCTTGTGAATACTTCCACCGTACAAAATATTCAGACGGTATCCTACCTATTGATACTTACAAAAAAGAAGTTGATGAAATTTCAAACAGAAAACTGTCTATGAAATGGGAACAACTCCGTAAAGATATCAAAGAGCATGGTTTAAGACATAGCACCTTATCAGCTCAAATGCCGTCTGAATCTTCTAGTGTTGTTTCAAATGCGACAAATGGTATCGAACCACCTAGAGATTATTTAAGTATTAAAAAGTCTAAAAAAGGCACATTAAAACAAGTTGTACCAGATTATCAAAGATTAAAGAACTTTTATACTCTATTATGGGACATGAAAGGGAATGAAGGATATATAAATATCGTTGCAGTAATGCAAAAGTATTTTGACCAAGCAATTAGTGGTAATTGGTCTTACAATCCAGAAAATTATGAAGACAACCAGGTACCTGTGTCTGTTATGGCACAAGACTTATTGTCAACATACAAGTATGGTTGGAAGACTTCTTATTATCAAAATACTTATGACGCTAAAAAAGACATTGACGAACCAGCACATAGTATAGGTTGGCAAGATAATGTCGAAGAACCATTGCAAGGTTATGCTAGTGAAGTTTTAGGTAACAAACTAGATGACGAAGATTGCGAGAGTTGTACAATATAGAAAGGGAAACTTATGGCATATTTGTGTGTCAATACACCTCATGTTGATGTGTATGTTAAAAAAGAGTATCTATATGATGACCAAAAAGGCCATGGTGAACTAGTTGAAGGCGTATGGGTTACGGCAAAGTCAATTCAAGGTAGAGCATTATACTTTGAAACTTATATACCAGAGTATGGTGCTCTATATGATAAGTTGCCGATTAGTGCGTTTGTATGGAAAGAAGAAATAAAGGAGAGTGTACCATTAACAGAATTACAGTTATGGGATTGTTTCAGTTATGATATCGCAATTGTCGAAAAACAGATGTTATCAGGCAACCAATGTAAGTATTTGTCGCCAAATAAAGTATGGTATAAAGGTTGGTATATGTTTACAATTGATAATGCGAATAGTACGAATTTAGAAAGAAATGTGACTTATAGTGAAGTACCATCACAACATAAGTCATTTAATATTTTAAGGTTAGAGAATGGCCACTTTGCCGCTCAACCTAACAACAGAGTTATATTCTATGACAAGAGTTATACTCCTAGCGAATTGAAGTTTCCAGACTTCAAGGTGTCCACGAAGGAGTTTAGTGTAGAATGTGAACAAAAATGGACAGCAGGTGATGACGATAATTATTTTTATGATATCAAGGAGAGAAAAGAATAAAGATGGCAAAAAGCGTATTTAACAAAGACAAAAATTTAGACCAAATGAAACAACCAATGTTTTTCGGAGAAGACCTACAGGTTCAACAATATAGTGATATGAAATATCCTATATTTGATAAGTTGAATCAACAACAATTAGGTTATTTCTGGAGACCAGAGGAGATTTCATTACAGAAAGATAGAAATGACTATCAAGACCTATCTGAACAACAAAAGTTTATATTTACATCAAATCTAAAGTATCAAACTATGTTAGATAGTGTACAAGGTAGAGGTCCGTGTTTGGCATTTTTACCATTTGTTACTAATCCAGAATTAGAAGGCTGTATTGTTACATGGGATTTTATAGAAACTATACATAGTAGAAGTTACACACACATTATCAAAAATCTATATGCCAATCCTAATGAAGTCTTTGATACTATTCTTGAAGATGATAGAATTGAAAAGAGAGCGGAGAGTGTAACAAAAACTTATGATGACCTTATAAATCTAGGTTATAAATGGCACCTTGATAAGAGTAAAGTAGACCTACAAGAACTTAAAAAGAAAATGTATCTTGCTATGGTATCTGTAAACATACTTGAAGGATTAAGATTCTATGTATCGTTTGCTTGTTCATTTGCATTTGGCGAATTAAAATTACTTGAAGGTTCTGCTAAGATTATTTCTATGATTGCAAGAGATGAAAGTCAACACCTTGCAATGTCACAAACTATCATCAATAACTGGCATGACCGTAATGATGATAAAGATATGATTAAGATTAGAAAAGATTGTGAGAAAGAAGTCTATAAAATGTATGATGAATCACTAGAAGAGGAAAAGCGTTGGGCAACATATCTATTTTCAAAAGGAAGTATGATTGGTTTATCAGAAAAACTGTTACACCAATTTGTAGAATACATGGCAAACAGGAGAATGAAAGCAATCGGACTAACACCACAGTACGAACAAAAAACAAATCCTCTACCATGGGTAGACCATTGGCTGAACAGCAAAGGTATGCAAAACGCACCACAAGAAACAGAGATTGAATCATATGTTATTGGTGGTATTAAACAAGATGTAGAAAAAGACCAGTTTAAGAAATTTAAATTGTAATGTATAAAGTATATGATGATATATTGACAACTGAGGAACAAGACGACTTTTTAAAATTAGTAAGAGGATATGGATTTCCTTACTATTTCATTAATTCGGAAGACCAAACCTCAGTAAGTCAAAGTAATAATGTTAAATTTGCTGATAAAAACACTAGAGAAGCTAAAGTTATGGTACACATGTTTATGGATAATAGTGAAAGAATATCGTCAGCTTTTGATAAAATTGATTTCATAATAAATAAGTTTGTTGAAAAAACTGGTGAAAATATTACAGGAATGTTTAGATGTAAATTAAATTTACAGTATCAAGTGGCAGATTATAACAAAAATAATTATCAAACACCACATAAAGACCAAGAGTTTGACCACAAAGTAGTAATATATTATCCATTCACAAGTGATGGTGATACATTTATTTTTAATGAAACAGGAAGTAAAAATTATGAAGTAGTTGATAGAATAAAACCAATAGGAGGTAGATTTTTAATAATGAATAATATGTTTCATGCAGGTCAACCACCTATTACAAGTGAAACAAGAATGTCATTAAATTATAATTTAAATTAATATGGAAAAATCAAAAAAAACATGTACCTCCTGCGAAACTAAATATACCATAATATGGGATATTAATGAGCAAGATTTAGAACCACTAACTTGCCCATTTTGTGGACATGAGGTAGAACATGAAGAAGACGAAGAAGAACGACACACAAGAGATGAAGTCGATATGGAAGACGAAGATTGGAATTGATTACAGTCTAACTTCGCCGGCTATACATATTGATGACATAAGAAGTGGTACTTTTTCATTTCACTATTTAACAAATAGAAAGAAATGGATTGGTAGACAAGGTGAAAATATAACTGGTTATGAACATAAAGAATGGAACGACCCTATTGAAAGATTTACTTATATATCAGATTTTGTTATGGACCTATTATCAAATTACAAACAAAATCAACCTATTATTTTCATTGAAGGATACTCCTTTGGTTCAAAAGGCCAAGGTGTATTTCAGATTGCTGAAAATTGTGGTATTCTTAAATATCGTTTACTTGAAGAAGAGTATGGTTACCATACAGTTGTACCTAGTGTTGTTAAAAAAGGTGCTACTGGAAAAGGTAATGCAGACAAAGATATGATGTATGAGGCATTTGTGAAAGAATTACCAGAATATAACTTGAAGAAAATACTTGATACAGAAAAGACAGGTAATCCATTGTCTGATATTGTAGATAGTTATTATATTAAAAAGGTTGGTTATGAAAATTTATCTATTTGACACCAAAAAATCATCATTACCATTTCTAACAGCATTCTGTGAAAAACATAATCACAGAATTTTTAAATCAGTTGAAGATAAAGAAAAGTCTTTTGGTAAAGGTGCAGAAAGATTTTTACATTTTAATTGGCCAGACTGGAATCTTGAAATACCAGATGTTGCAATATTTCAAGGTTTAGTAAGAGGCACAAAAGAAGTACATGATGTTTGTATTTCTAAAGAAAAAGATTGGTATTATTTTGACCAACCTTATTTTTTCAGTAATGACTATCAACAATCAGACACAGGCGATAGATGGTATCGTATCTGTAAAAACAATACTCAAAAAAATTACTTAGAACAGTCTTATAAGGTCGATAGAAGATTCGATAAACTTATAGAAAGACTTAATCAAAAATGTAAAGATGAATTAACACCAAAACCATGGCAGTATGATGGTAAACACATACTCATTATACCACCTAGTTATCATACAGCACATTGGTATGGTATAGATAGACATGAATGGACACAAAATATAATTAATAAGATTTCATTACACGATAGAACACACCCTATTGTGATTAGAGAAAAATTTAAAGGCAAAGCAGATTGGGGAGAAAAGGTAGATAAACCATTAAGTGAAGATTTAAAAGATTGTTATGCTATGGTATCTTTTCATTCTATGTGTGCTGTTCAAGCAGTTATGCATGGCATACCTAGTTTTTGTAGTGAACATTCACCAGCATATCCAGTAAGTTTAGGTTTAGATGAACTAGACCAACTTAAAAATCCTTTATATGCAGGTGACAGAGCAGATTGGATAAAATCATTAATGTGTTCTCAATTTACCGAAGAAGAGATGAAATCAGGACAGGCATATAAACATTTGAACGGAGAGAATGTATGGTAAATACAAAATTACTAGAAAGTTTAAAGAGAAGTAAATGGCAAGATAATCCATGGGACCATTTTATTATTGAAAATATCTTAACAGATGAACAAGTAACTGAAATTAGAAACGCTAGTGTAACTAGAGATGGTGTTCTACATGATGGCACAAGGTCGGGTTATGTAAAAGGTGTTGAGAAACAAAACCATAAACTACGAGAGTACATTACAAAGGATAATTATAAAAAGTATCCTGAACTAACAAAATTTATTAATGAATTGCGTAGTAGACCAGTAAGAGAACATATTGCCAAGATGGTAGGTAATAAAGATGACTTTACTGGTTCATTTGTAAGACTAGAAGTATTGAATGATGTAGAGGGTTTTTGGCTTAAACCTCATTGTGATATACCTGAGAAACTAATATCAAGTTTAATCTATGTCAATAAGACAGGCGAGAGTATTAATCTTGGTACAGATTTATATAACGAAGATTTAGAGTTGGTAAAAACTGTACCGTTTTGGCATAATTATGGATACATATTTCATGGACCTAACAAATGGCACGGTATGAATAAAGGTAAAAATATTAAAGTAGAACGAAGAGGCATACAATTAAATTATGTAACTTTTCAAACAGATTGGCCAGTATATGAAGATTAAATCAAACGAATATGTTTGCTTAATGACATATTTGGCTGCAAAACCTTATTTAAAAGAATTTAGAACTGCTATTGATATTGGTTGTAGAGATGGTGATTTTAGTAGACCTATGTCAAAAGATTTTACTAAAGTTGAAGCATTTGATTATAGAAAAAGACCAGGTTTTGATACAATGCAAAATGTGACACATAGAGAAATTGCATTAGGTGATGAAGAAAAACAAGTAAAAGCATATTCAGGTGTTATTACAGATAAACCTAGAAAAGAAGGTAAAGAAAGAATAGTACAACAAAAGACCCTAGATAGTTTTGATTTTAAAATGGTTGACCTTATTAAGATTGATGTAGAAGGCCACGAATTTAGAGTTTTAAAAGGCGGTGAAAATACTATCAAAAAATATTCACCTATTATTATCATTGAAGACAATGGTAGTGATGAAAAATGGGGAAAAGAAACAGGTGCCATTGATTTATTAAAAGAAATGAGTTATGAAATTAAAGCAGAATATAAAAACGATTTAATATTAGTGAGGAAAATATGAATGAACAAGAACTCTTAACAGAGATAAAAAGACTAGAGGGTATCTATATGAATCCTCAGGACTTTAAACAATATAAGAATTATTGGTTACCAGAATCAATAGTAAAAGAAAGTACAAATGTATTATCATTAGGTGTACATAGAGATGTAGGTTGGGAACAATCTATGTTGCAAGACAATCCTAACATGAACATACATTTATATGACCCTACACCAGATAGTGTAAAATTATTTGAGTCAAATTTTGCAGGTAAAGATAAGATGACATTTCATCAAGTCGCATATAATAAAACACCTGGTAAAATGAAATTTTATTATGATAAGAATGATTTATCAAAATGTTATTCATTACTACCATTACCACAATTTGGTGAAAATCCAGCATACATTGAAGTAGAGTGTAAGAACTTAAAACAGATGATGGAAGAAGATATGCCACAACCAGATATTATCAAAGCTGATATTGAGGGTGTATGGTATGATTTCTGTACAGAGATTTTAACTTATGATGTACCATTCAAGGCATTTCTAATAGAGTTTGAAGTAAAACTAATTGATAATGAAACTAGTTTACAACAATATGAACAAATGTTAAAAGACCTTAACTACAAATACGAAGTGTTTTTAAATAGACCTAGAAACAAATGTTTATCTGAAGCTGTAGTATTACGAGGTAGATAATGTTAATAAACTTCTTTTTAAAATCCACACCATTAGATTATCAAAGACAGATATTAATGAACTTTGCAGATTCTATTGGTGGTAATTGTATAAAATCCGAATCATATGAGGAATGTGATGTTGCTGTTATATTTGGTTCATGGAAAAAAGCACCTAAAAAGAAGTGGAAATTAATGTTACAACATCATTTTACAAAAGTTAATATTGTAGAAAATCATAGAGATAAACCATTAATTGTAATTGAAACACCATTATTAGGTAGAACTATAACAGATAAACATGAGTATCATAGAGTGGGATTAAATCATTTTATGAGAGGTCTTGCTGACTTCAAAAATGAAAATAGTCCGTCAGATAGATTTGAAAAACTAGGTTTAAAAATTAAACCATGGAGAAAGAAAGGTGACCATGTATTAATAGTAGGTCAAAATATGAATGACGCCTCATTATTTGGTATTGATTTTTCAATGTGGGTAAAAAATACTATTCAACATTTAAGAAGACATACAGACAGACCAATAGTTTTTAGAGACCATCCAGAAAACAAAGACTTGATGAAGAATTTGATTAAAACTTATAATTGGTGTAATGTATCTTATAGTAATAAAGGTACAATCAATGATGATTTAAAAAATGCACATTGCACCGTAGCATATACTAGTGGTTCAAGTATAGATTCTATATTAGCAGGTGTGCCTGTAATACCGTGTAGTGAATGTAATTTTGTATGGCCTATATCTAGTCATCAATTATCAGACATTGAAAATCCTAAACTTGGTGAAAGAGAACAATTATTATATGACCTAGCATATGCTCAATGGTCAGTTGACGAAATTAAACAAGGTAAACCATGGCAACATTTAAAGTAATCACAACTTACAACAATAAACTATATAAAGAATATGCTCATAGGTTTAAAGAGACCTATAACTGGCCATTTCCTCTAAAAATTTACAATGAAGATGAATGTATGATGAAAGTCTTACCAGAATTAAAAGAGTTTGTAGAACGAAACAAAGATAGACAACCATACTCAGATTACAAAGTAAAAGGTAAAGAGTTTCTTACAGATGGTGTTCGTTTCAGTTATAAAGTATATGCATATTGTCATGCCATTATAAATGAAGATGTTGATGGTTTGATTTGTATTGACGCTGATAGTGTATTTCATAAACCGATTGATGAAGATTGGATTAAGAAACATATACATAGAGATGATTGTATGATGTCGTATCTTGGTAGAGGCAATCACTATAGTGAATGTGGTTTCTTATACTTTAATTTAAAACATCCTGCTGTATTATCATATGCACACAGAATGAAATCATTGTATGATACAGACGGCATATATAACCTAAAAGAACAACACGATAGTTATGTATGGGATTATGTAAGAAAAGAATTTGAAAAACGAGGCACAAGAAATTTTAACATTGGTGATGGTAAACCAGGTCATGTACAAGCAAGGTCAATATTAGGACCTGTTTATGACCATACCAAAGGCAATAGAAAACTAAAAGGTAGAAGTCCGGAGGCGAGAGTATGATAGATGTTTTTATAGGTTATGATGAGGGCGAAAAGGTCGCTTACCATATATTGTCAGAGAGTATAAGAAGAAACTCTAGTCAACCAGTTTCAATAACACCATTGTGTTTGAGTAATCTACCAGAATTTACAAGAGAAAAACAAGACAACCAATCTACAGATTTTGCATTTAGTAGATTTATGATACCTCATTTGAGAAACTACTCAGGTTTTTCTATCTTTATGGATTGTGATATGATGTTTAGAGGTGACATTGCAGAATTATGGTCAAAAAGAAATATGATATATTCTGTTATGTGTTGTAAACATGATTATGAACCTAAACAAGATAAGTTTAGAGGTGCAAAAAACGAAAAGTTTGAAAAGAAAAACTGGTCTAGTCTGATGATAATGAATAATAGTTTATGTTACAATCTAACAGCAGATTATGTGAATACAGCAACAGGTTTAGACCTACATCAATTTAAATGGTTGCCAAATGACCATGCTATTGGTAAACTAGACTTAGAATGGAACTGGTTAGTCGGTGAATACGACTATAATCCAGACGCAAAGAATGTACATTGGACTTTAGGTGGTCCATATTTTAAAGAATATCAAGATAGTGATTATGCAAACGAGTGGTTTAATTTATACGCAGACACAATAAGGATAGACTTAGAATGAATAGGATAGCAGTAATAGGTTGTGGGTTTGTAGGTGGTACAATTGCTGACGCATTAGAAAATGCCGGTAATGATATAGTAAGAATAGACCCGAAGTACAACGATAATAAACTAGAACATTTTATTGACAAGATAGATGGTGCTGTAATATGTTTACCTACACCAACTATACATGGTCAACAAAATCTTACTTTAATAGATACGACAGTAGTTGCATTGAAAAATGTAAGAACACTTATCAAATCTACCATTTTACCAAACATGTTAGATGTTTATGAAGAGAATGTAGTTTATTCTCCTGAATTTCTAAGAGAGGCACATGCCAAGAAAGATTTTGAAAACAATCAACATGTATTATGGGGTGGATTAAGAAGTGAAGCAGATTGGTGGATTGACAGATTTGATTGTCATAAAAAAACAAATATTATTATGGATAAAAAGAGTGCAAGTACAATTAAATATGTGTACAACTGTTGGTTAGCAACAAAGGTTGCTTTCTTCCATGAATTGTATAGTAAATTAGATAAGACATATAACTATCATATGATTATCAATACATTGGCTGACTTTGAAAATATAGGTCCTAGTCATATGAGAGTAAAAGAATTAGGTTATGATGGTAATTGTTTTCCTAAAGATATGGAAGCATTTGCAGAATTTTTAGATAGTGATATCTTAAAGAATGTTATTGAAGTTAACAAAAGCTTAGTAGCAAGTAGATGATACATACACACACTTTACCATGGGACAAATGTTTATCACATCAACTTATGCCTGCCATACAAAAAGGTTGGAAAGATGATGGTAAAGATATTCACTTCTTTTGGGGTTTAGCAGGTCAAAATATTAGACAAATAAAAGAATGTGAAGAAAGAGGTGATGAATGGTATTATGTAGATAACGGTTATATAACTGAACAAATTACAAGATATCCTGAACCTATTATAAACAATTATGATAAAACTTATTTTAGAATATGTAAAGGTGGTATTCACACCACATCATTTAAAGAACATGATGATAAAAGATTAAATACAGAGTTTAAAGGTTGGCAATCAGGTGAACATATATTAGTTTGTCCTTCATCTCCTACTGTATCATATTATATAAACGATATGACACAAGAAGATTGGATAAAAGAAACTACAGATAAAATAAAAGAATGTACAGATAGACCAGTAAGATTAAGAAATAAACCAAGACCTAGTAATCAATGGTGGAATACAGATATACTAGATGACTTAAAAGGCGCTCATTGTTTAGTTACTAATATGTCATTAGCAGCTGTTGACGCAATAATTAGTGGCGTACCATGTATAACACATAGTAGAAATGTGGCTGCTGGCGTTAGCAATCAAGATATAAGTTACAAGACATTAAATTATCCTTTTAAACCTGATGATGATAAAATAAATAGGTGGATGAGAATGTTATCTTATAACCAGTTTACAATAAAGGAGATTGAAGATGGTATTGCCTTCGAGGTTCTTCAAAAACAAATTTAGATGGTTTGGTTTAATACTTGCTGTCACTAGTGTTGCAATTTTATCAAGTGCAAACATCTCAACACAATGGGTTGGTTGGTCTCTAAGTGTAGCTGCCTGTATAATGTGGGTGTGGTTTGGTTATAAAGATAAAGATTGGCCAAGAATGATTATGGAATTGATGTATATGTTATTAAGTTTAAGAGCAGTATTAAATTGGTTAGGCATATGATTTATAATTTTGTTTGTGTTTGTTATGGTGACAAGTATGCCGTAGAGTATGTACAAAAACTCTACAATATGGTGAAAAGAAACACCACACTTCCTATAAACTTTGTAGTATTTACTGACCATGTTAAAATGCATAAGATGGTTGAGGGAGATATTGATATTAGACAATTTAAAGAAACTGATTTACAAGGTTGGTGGAACAAACTACAACTATTTCATCCAGACACATATTTACCAGGTGTTACATTATACATGGACTTAGATGTTGTTATTACAGGTAACATAGACTGTTTTTACAAACACGAACAACAACTAGATTTTTGTGGTATGAATGACTTTAATCCTGTTACTAAAATCTGGAACTCCAGTATTATGAGATTTAAGCAACAAGACCTTCACGGAAGAATTTGGCATAAATTCATGTCCAATAGACCAGAATACCTTAGAAAATTTGCAGGTGACCAAAATCTAATATCTGACTTTATTAAGAACACTCCTGGATGTGGTTCATTTCCTGATTCGTGGACACAATCATATAAGTGGTATGACCGAAGTGGTACCAAATACTCCAGACAAGACTGGACATTTCAACACAATGGCGAATCGTTGGTTTCCGTGTTTCACGGACAGCCAAATCCTCACGAATCTGAGCAGGAATGGATAAAAAATGCTTGGAAATAACAAGTATTTTGTGTCGCAGCCTTAAAACCCTTACCAGGTAACAAAAAAAAACTTTAAAAAAAAGCGAAAAAACGCTTGCTTTCTACCGTGGTTCATGTATAATGGACACATAATAAGAAAGGAATTCACTATGAAAAAAATTAAATCAAATAAATTCTCTGAAATGTGTGGTTGGGTAGGTATGATACTTATTCACGGTGCAACTGCTCCGACATCATTATCAGTATTAATGGGTTGGTCAACAGACTTACCACCATTAAACTTCATATTACTAGTCTGGTTAGGACTGTTTTTATTTCTAATAAGAGCTATATACGCTAAAGATATGTTATATATCGTATCTAACGCAATAGGTTTCTCATTAAATAGTCTATTATTAATGATAATTGCGTTAAATTAATGAAAAAAACGCTTGCCTTTAGTATTAAAACAATGTATAATGTACACATATGATTAAAGAATATAACAAAAAGAAACAATGGGTGCGACTAAAAAGACTTGAAAAAAGAGTTGCCAATGCTAAAAAAGTATTGTATAGTAACCCTCATAAAACACTATATGAAGTCTTACAAATAATAAAACAAAAGGAGAATACACACTATGAGCAAAGTTAAAAACTACTATTGGGACCAAGCTGAGAAAGCTGTTGACGCAATCTTACTTGAACTTAAAAATAATGCTATTACTAAAGAAGCTGCTAAGACAAAAATTATGAATGTCGAATCTGTTGAACTATGTGATATTGATGAACACAATGTTGATGAAATAATTGACATGGAAATGGAGATGGCTTAATGATTACTGCTACTGATTATAACCAAATAAGACAAGACGAAATTGATTTGATTAATCATATCAAAGAAATCAATAACAAGTCTAAAGAGGAGATGAAAGATAATCCTAATATGTTTATTGGTATGTTGGTAGAAGATATCAAACATTGGTTAGAATATGATGTAAGAACTATTGCACAGTTTGAGAGATACATGGATGAATGTACTTTGTATGAAACTGTATCACAGGCTACCACTAAGTCATATGCAAGAACTGTATTAGCAGACTCAAAATCTTGGACAGATGAGAAGTTTAAAGAACAGATGAAATTCTATTCAAATTGGGCTGATGAAGAATTTGAAAGAGAAAAAAAATACGAACAAGAAGCTCTTAATAAATTTGAAGAAAGAGTTGCCTTAAACCTTGAAATAGGTGCTGTTGATAGAAAACAGGCAATCAAATGGATTTTACAGAGTGAGAATTTAGAGAATGAAGAAGACGCTGGTTTTATTTGTTATAACCTAGGTCTTAACTATGATAAAGAACACTTATTTAAGGAGATACACTAATGATAATAAACATAGGCGATAAAATAGAAGATATGAAAGGTAGAGAAGGAGTTATAACTAATATCGGTATTGCAACCGAACCTACAGATATAGCTGCTGAGTTACCAACAAGTTTAAATGCTAAAACATATGATACTTCACTAAACTATACTGGTGCAATTACATTTGGTAGTAACTGGTGTTATTTTAGTCAGATAGATAAAGTATTAGAAAAAGCTGAACAAGAAGAATCGGCAACAGATTGGATAGATAGTTAATATGATGAAATATAATGAAGATAAGATACTAAAAGAAATTGAAACCTATATTAAAGGTACTTATGGTCAACACTATGCACAAGTAAGTAAAGGTACACAAGTACAAGACTTACTAAGAAGTGTAGGGATTGACAAAGATTTCTGCCAGGCAAATGCAATTAAATATTTGTGTAGGTTTGGTAAGAAAGATGGTCGTAATAGAAAAGACCTGTTAAAAGCAGTACATTATATTGTACTATTAATGAACTCAGAGGAACAAAAATGAGTAATGATGTATTAGGTTATTCATCACACGATTGGCGTAAGAACACAGATGACGCTGTTGTTATGGACAGTTGGGGTGGTGCAATGCTAAGAGTAAATGATAGTAAAGTTAGATTTACAAATCCTAAATCTCTTAAAGTAGAAGAGGTAGATTTATCAAGATTAATTAGAGTATTTGTAAATAATCAGGAAAGTCATAAGAGGAGTGTAAAATGATTGACCAATTAAAATTTATTGAAGACTTAGAAGAAATTAAGACTTCATTAGGTAAAAATGTTGATAATAAAACTATGAATATTGTTGACAAAAAGATTGCCCATTACAAGCATGAGATTGATGAGTTTGAGAAATGGGCAGACGCAGAAGCAGAAAAAGACGCTTATTTAAGGGGTACGGTAGTATCAGAGAGTGCTGATTCGCCTCTCCTGGCGCATCCAGGCGACTTTTCTGGAGACAAAAGCGAGTAAATACACGCTTTTTATAAGGCTTGCCATTTCTAACGAGATGTGGTAGGATAAACACTAACTAATAACAAAAGGATTATATTATGGCTTTTTATTCAAAAGAAACACTATTTGCAGAGTTTGATGTTGCAAAATCTAAAGACACGAAAGGTAAATACGAGAAGTATGACAATCGTATTCAATTTTGTAGAGACCATGTTGAGTTAAGAAAGAATAAACCTCAATATTACGAGGGTGTTGATATCAACTTCTCTAATTTATTGTCTGCTTATTTACAAGAGAATCCAGTTGACGCATTTTACAAAGTTGGTTTTGGTAAAACATTTGCCGAAGTCAAAGCAATGTCAGACGCAGAAACACCTGAAAACAAAAGTGTAAATTAATGGCGATTATCTATACAAATCAATCTAGTGGTTACTCACGCAAGAATAGAAAGAAGATGAATAGTCTATCTGCTAATCAACTTGCTGAGTATAAAGAAGACCTAAGAAAACACAACAAACATTACAAGTCAAAAGGTTTGCATAGTATGTTGATGACACTAGACACTTATATTAAGTATAGATTCGGTGCCTTACCAAAAGTAAAAACAGGATATGTACCATTACAGAGTACACCTCATGTCAGAGAAACTCCAAACTACCCTAGTTTATCAAACAGTACAAACTTAGGTGGTGGTACAATTGATGTACAAACGCAGATGGAAAGAATTGAAGTATCTAAACAATACACAGTTGTTCCGGCGTATAACAAAGGTCCTTACATGGTAGTTGGTAAAGAAGACCTTAAAACAGCAGGAAGAAAGGTATAATGTTACACAAGATTAGTGATTTTTGTAATAAAATAGACTCTATTAAAAAAATGTCAGATGACCTTAGAACAACAAAGTATAGTTTTCCTAAGTCGCCTGATAGAGATTTTAGAATACAAAATTTAATCGAAACCATACAGGCAGATTGCCTTTTGGTAGCAAGTGATAAATCAGATTATGGTAAAGAAAAAGATAAAGACGGTGATTATGGCGATTATAGTGGTGTCAACCATGACGGCATGCTCAACGATAAAAAAGAATGAAGACGGTAAATATGAAATCAATCCAATCGGTACTATTATTAGGACTATCATTGGTGTTCCTGACCAATTGCAGTTCGATTAATAGAACACATATTGGTGCTGGCGCTGGTGCAGGTTCAGCTGTCGCAGCCTGTGTAGCTATGGGTGCTTCAGACCCTTATGTAACAGGTACTTGTGCCTTAGTTGGTGCATTTGCCGGTGCAGAAATTATGTACAACTCAGATTATGATGTACACAACGCAGTATTTGTAGACCATTTAAACACAGCACCAGGTTATGGTTCATCTTATACAAATTGGTACAATAAAAAAACAGGCAATTCAGGTATTATTAAGATTAGTAAGTCATACATGGTAGGACCATTTAAGTGTAAAGAATATGACGCAACTGTAGATATTACAAGTAGATGGCCATTGGTTGGTGTCGGAGGCGTCAAGAGAGAGGTAGTATTTGGTACTGCTTGTCAAACACCAGATGGACAATGGATAGAAAAACCATGATGGACCCTAGATTTAACATGAAAAGATATTTGACATTTACATTTGTTCTCATTTTGTTCTTAATCATTTCTGGACTTGCCATTGCAGGCGATTTGAGTTATCCTAAGGTTAAGAATATAGAACCAAGTGAAGTTAATGGACAATATTGTTATATTAAAATTGAAATCGTTACAGATGGCGATACAGTTACAAAAGAAGAAAAATTGGTGTGTGCTGATGGTAGACAAGGCATTGAAACCCCAGGTTATTGGGACTTATTTGCACAATTCTATTACAGAGATGTACAAACACCTGAATATTGCCGATATTATAGTCGGGATAAACACGCTTTTAAATCACCAGGAAAAGTATGTTTGCAATCAACTGGTGAATGGGAGGTGAAATAATGATTAGAATACTAATTATTGTTGCTCTTGTTATAGTAATACTATATGATGTATCAAGTGAGGATGCCTGGACATATGTTCAATCCACGCTTGCCTTCTTACAAGAGTTAGTATATAATGTACGAGAAAGTGGTAAAAATATATGATGAAAAGTAAAGTGATGAAACTAGGTGCTCTAGTTGCTATTGTAGGTCTAAGTGCCTGTTCTAGTATGAATAGTACCTACAGTATAAAATCTGAGAAAGGTAATGTAGTTAACAAAGTGCCGGCATGGTACATGGCTGATATCAATGATTCTAAAGCTTGTGACACTTCAATGTGGACAAAAGAAGACAATGATAAAATGTGTATCTATGGCGTAGCAACTGCTGTATCTCCAGATTTACAATTGTCAATAGAGAAGGCCAAGATGATGGCTAAAGCTGAATTGGCAGATATCATCAAGGGAGAAATGAATAAAGAATCAAAACAATTCATTACTGAACTTGGTAAAACTGAAACAAAAACCGTAGTATCAGAGGTTGAAAGTGCCTTGGTCAATAAGATTGAAAATACACCTGTAAGAGGTTATGAAATCTTTGCACAAGATGTAACTCTAACTAAAAACGGATATTATAGAACATGGATAGGTATGAGATTGCCTCTAGGTAAGTTTAACAAAATGTACAACTACACAGTTGAACAAGCTGTTGACGCTTACAACCTAAATGGTGAGAGTAAAAAGGCATGGGACAACCTAAAGAAAAATAATGACGATAACAATATACAGTAAAAACAATTGTGTCTATTGTAACAAGGCCAAAACCTTACTAAAAAATCTTGGCCTTGAATACGAAGAGAAGTCTTTAGAAAAAGATTTTGGTTCAGACCCTAGTAAACTAATTGAAGACATTGGTAAGAATGTGAGGCAAATGCCACAGATTAAGATTGATGGAGAGTTAATTGGTGGTTATAATCAACTTATAGAACACTTTAATGAAAAAGGTAAAGTAAACTTCAAAGGAGAGATAATTGAGTGAAGACAATATCATACTATTTCCGACCAACAGAATTAAAGACAAAGCAAAAGTCAAACATCCTGTTGACCCAAAGGAACACACTCGTTTAGTTGAAGAACAAACGAAAGAGTTTGTAGAAGGAAATGTTGACGATATTGCATATCAATTATTAGACAAGTTTGTAGCTATGGGTATTAGAACTAATCAAATGACATTTACGGCTGACTTGGCACTTGTAATTGATACAATTAGAGGACTGGTTTACCGTGACTTCAACAAGAAACATCCAGCACAACAATTAACAGATAGAATGGTTACATTAAATACAAGTGGTAAAAACAAATCTGCTAGACTAGATTATAGTAAATTATTAGATATTAAACATAGACCACATAAACCATTTTCAAAAGATATAGAGGACGAAGTTAGAGATTTAGCTGATATGGCTGATATACATTTTACACCTGACTTTGAACCAGATAATGACAAATAAGAATTCGCCGGTCAAACTACTAAAGTACGCTTTGCCTGGCAATTGTAGGAGTACATTAAACTCAAACACAGAAAGGAGTTTAAACACTTATGTTTAAATTTTTATTTAATATGTCAAAGGAGACAAATAACATGGCAAGAGCTAAACTATCAAAAACTGAAAAGGTAAGAAATCTTTTCGCAAAAGGCAATACTGTAACTTGGAAATCACTAAGAAGCACATTTGACCTTAAATCACCAGCTAACATGGTTGGTAAATTGAGAAATGAAGGTATGATGATTTATGAAAATAAAACATCTACTGGTCATGTTGCATACAGAGTAGGAACACCATCAAAAGCTGTTATCGCAGCTGGTCAAACTGCTTTATTTGGAACACAAGGTTACGCTGTACAAGCATAGTCTTATCAAAATTGAGGGTAGGCGCTTCGGCGCCTGCCTTTTTTAATTTAACAAAAGGTTTTTATGACAAGTGTTGATGATAGAGATAATGATAGAAGTTTTGAAAATGAACAATCTACCGTTACAATACCATTAAAAGAATACGATAAGTTAAAAGAACAAAATAATTATATTACAGACCCTAGTTTAATCTCAGTAATAGATAAACTTGAAGAGTTGGTAAGAGCATTGAGAAAGCACATTGTTAGAAAATTTTAATGTTAGGTCTATTTTTTATAGGAATACCAGTAACAATAATTGTATTATACATAATAATAAAGAATTTAGGATAAAAAAATGAACGATATGCAAATATGGTTTGGCTCTGTAATCAATGAGGTTGACACACAAATAGATGTTAATCCAATAATAGATTATGTTTATAATTTAAAAAAAGAATTACCAAAGTCAAGTATAGGTTCAGATGTGAACGCATGGCAAAGTCCAGATTTGAAAGATAATGATATTTTAGAACCAATAAAACAAGAGATATTTCATAACGCAGATATTATGAGTAAAATGTTTAATGTTAGAGAAGATAAAGAACTTGTAGTTGGAAATATGTGGGCAAATATAAATCCACAAGGTGGTACTAACAGACCACATAATCATCCAGGTGCTTTATTTTCTGGTGTATTTTATTTACAGGTTCCTGAAAACTCAGGCAAAATATGTTTTATACATCCAGCACAAAACCATAATTATCATTTTAATGTACACTCAGTTACAGAATGGAATACTATTAATTCAGGTGAACGACAGATAACACCAAAAGTAGGTAAAATGACAATGTTTCCTGGTTACCAAAGTCACTATGTAGAACCTAATCTATCAGATGAAGATAGAATAGTAATTGGTTTTAACATAGCTTTAACTGATATAAATAGGACAACGAATACATAATATAATTGAAGGAGAAAATTATGGCTGAACAAGCAAGACACCCACATTTAATGAATCCAGCTGCTATGAAAACTAATCAAGGCACATCTGGTATGGGACAGACAGTAGAACTAATGTCTGAAATTCTAAAAAGAGTTAATAACGCAAAAGATAAACCTAAAAAAATTCAAGTATTAAGAGAAAGTGCAACAGCACCTCTTAAACAAGTTTTAAAAGGTGCATTTGACCCAAATATTGTATGGGATTTACCATCAGGTGAACCACCGTATATGGCAAACGAAGCTCCAATTGGAACTGAACATGGTCTATTAAGAAACGAATCTAAAAGACTATGGCATTTTGTAAAAGGTGCTGATAATGAAACTAATAAAGTACAAAAAGAGAAAATGTTTATTCAAATGTTAGAGGGTTTACATCAAGACGAAGCTAAGGTCTTAATGGGAATGAAGAACAAATCATTGAATAAAATGTATAAAGGTCTTACCGAATCAGTTGTCAAAGAGGCATTTGGTTGGAATGACAAGTTTGTACGACCAGAATAGTGTATAATTCTGTCGCAGCCCTTAAAATAAGTGTTTTTCACTAAAAAAAGCGCCAAATAAGTGAAATAATCGCTTGCCTTTATGGTTTAGTTAGTGTATAATGTACCTATAAATAATAAAAAAGGATATACTATGAATAAATTGATAATAACACTTTTAATTGTTAATGGGATTGTATGGGGAATATTTTTACCATCACAAGCAAAGGCAGACGATTATAACACGGCCGTCATTGGTCATGTTATAAAAGAAAACATTTCAGGTAATGGTGTGGACATGTCCGTACTAGAATCAGAAATACAAAAGTTGGCGTATCAGTTTGCTTTACAGATGACAGATGTTTTAGAAAAAAACTTACCTGTTATATTAGAAAGTTTGGCGGCTGAGTTAAGACTAAATGCAGACAGCAAATACAAGTGTTCTCTTTTAGAAGATACGGTAATTGCTGATAAGGAATGTTCATAACTTATGGCAAAAAAACAATCACGAAAATTTAGAGATGATGTACCTGATATACCATTCTTGTATGATTTCTATTTGGTGTATTGGGAGGACATACAATCAAATGCTGGTTGGTCCGAAATGAAAGAAATTCTGAGAAGCAAACCTGCTATTTGTGTATCAACTGGATGGTTGGTAAAGAAAGACGCTAAGGTTCATGTTTTGATGAGTGACTACAATTATGATGACGCTGGTGAATTGGCAGACGGAGGTGGCACAACAGTTATCCCGACTAAAAATGTAATCAAGAAATTCAAAATTGCAGATTTATAAACTATATAATGGAGAGAAGTATATTATGACAACACAAACTAAATCAAAAGAACTAGACCACTACTTAAAATCAGTTATTAGTGGCGTACCTAAACAGATAGACCATTTCTTAAATAGTAAAGATAAGAAAATGACTTACTATACCGGCAATTGGTCAACAGATGTCTGTAACAACTTCACAGAAAAACAATCTGAAAAGATTTTTAAAAACATGTCGAAGTATATGGATAAACCAGAATTACAATTCTTTCAGAAGCGTAATAAGGATATCAAAATCGGTACATGGTCAGAGTACGGCGAAAACGAACCACAAACAATTACAAGTTTTGAATATATTATTATTAGGAAAGCCTAATGAAACAAAAAATCAAAACAATTATCCAAACATTGATGGCTGTAACGGTCATCATGTTTATTTCTGGTATTTGGTATGTGGTTTCAGCTGAAAAGAATGAGGCGCTCCACGCAAAACAAGAACTTGAAATACAAGAAGTGGTAGAAACCTTAGAGGCAATTACCACACACACATTACCAAACTTTGAGAGAGCAAACAATCAAACATTTATTAATAGTACGATTGCTTGTGTTGATTATATTTACAATACCACAAGTGACATTTATCCTGTAAACTTAGAACTGTTGGTAGCTCAGGCTGCCCTAGAGAGTGCATGGGGTAATAGTAGATTTGCCTTAGAGGGTAGAAATCTATTTGGTATTCGTACATATGATTTGAGAGAACCACATATGTTACCATCCAATAACCCTAAGAAGTGGGGTGTTAAGGTGTATATGCATGAGTGTGATTCAGTACAACACTATATTAATATCCTAAATAATGGTACAAAGTTTGAAGAGTATAGAAAACTTAAACATGGACAAGATATTAACGACCCATTTAAATTGGTAATGACACTTGACGCCTATGCTTCAGATAAAGATTATTTTGGTAAAGTAAAAAAAATTATCAAAATGTTAAGAGAAGACTATACATTAAAATCGGAGTAAAATGTTAACAATTATAATCGTATTTTTAAGTGCCATATCTATATCTGTAATAGCCGCTGGTTATTCAATTGCTGGATTAACGGCCTTATTCGCAGGTGCAGTAGTACCTATTATTGCTATGGGTAGTGCCTTAGAGGTTGGTAAATTAGTAGCCGCCTCATGGTTATATAATAACTGGCGAAACAAATTAGTACCTAAGACTATAAGAGCATACTTAACATTTGCAGTTATAGTTTTAGTTTTTATTACATCTATGGGTATCTTTGGTTTCTTATCAAAGGCACACCTAGACCAAGTACAACCGTCTGCTAGTAATAATATTAGAGTAGAACTGATACAGACACAAATAGACCAACAGAATACTATTATAAACAGGTCACAAAATACTTTAACTCTTTTAGATAAGACACTTGAAAAGTATATTGACATGGAATATGTTACAAGAGGTCTTAAAGAAAGAGAGAAACAAAAACCAGAGCGTGACGCTTTGAACTTGGCCATCTCAAATGCAATAGATGAGATGAGTAAACTTACATTAGCCAAGTCTGCTTTAGAACTACAACAAGAGAAGATTGAGGCTGAAGTAGGACCAATTAAATATATTGCAGAATTAATATATGGTGATACGGCAAAAGACCATTTTGATGAGGCTGTAAGGTGGGTAATAATAGTATTGATATTTGTATTTGACCCATTAGCAGTATTGTTATTGATAGCGGCCAACATATCACTACGGAGTAGAAACCTTGTTAAAGAAGAAGAAAAAACCAAAGTCGAAAAAGATTACCAAAAAGAGGCTACTAACGCAAAAGTTAGAGCGAAAAGAGTCAGAGATAGAGAAAAAGTTTATAAAGATATTCTTAAAAAAATAGGTAGTGGTGGATTAAAGACCAAAGACTATGATAAAATGAAAAAGTTAGGTTTAAATCCAGATGAGATACGCATAAAATTAAATCAGATTATGGAAATGGGTGAATCAGATGATAAAAAGTAATATACTTGTATTAGGTGGTGGTACTGCTGGGTTAACAACAGCACTTATTTTAAAAAAGAGATTTCCTAAAAAAGAAATTATTGTAGTAAAATCAGATAAAATAGGTGTCATAGGAGTAGGTGAGGGTTCTAACGAAGAGTGGTCTTATTTTGTACAATTTTGTGGCCTAGACTCTAACGAAGTCATTAGAGAAACAGACGCAACTGTAAAATTAGGTATAAAGTACATCAATTGGACAGACAAAGACTTTATTCATAATGTTGATGATAGATTTTACAATCAAAGTTTTATGGGTCAGTTATCAGGCGCTTTTATAAAAAGTTATATTAGTGATGATAGTCAAACAGATACTACAGATTATTTGATGGCTAATGACATGGTACCTGATAAAAATGAAACTTGTTCAAATCAATACCATTTTAATGCTTTAAAGTTAAGAGATTACTTAGAAAAGAAGTGTTTAGAAAGAGGTATAAATGTTTATACAGATGAAATTACAGATGTAGAAGTAAATGATGATGGCATTGGTCATATTAGTGGCGAAAATGAGTATGTATCAGATTTTTATATTGATAGTACAGGTTTTAAAAAAGTATTAATAGGACAATTAGGTGTAAAGTGGAATTCATATGCTGAATACTTACCTGTAAATGAGGCGATTGCCTTTCCTACCGAAGATACAGACGAGTACCCATTATATACTTCATCAACAGCAATGAAATATGGTTGGATGTGGAATACACCTGTTTATGGTCGTTGGGGTAATGGTTATGTATTTGATAACAATTATATAAATGCTGAAGAGGCACAAAAAGAAGTAGAAGAATATCTTGGTAAAAAAGTTAAGATATTTAAAAACATAAAATTTAGTGCAGGTAGTTTAGATAAGTTTTGGGTAAAGAATTGTATGGCAGTAGGACTTAGTAGTAGTTTTATTGAACCATTAGAGGCAACATCTATAGGTTCTACTATTACACAGACATTTATGTTTATGAACTACTATGATAGTGCTAATGAAATACAAATAAAACAATTTAATGATAAGATGAACATGGTCATTGAGAACTTACGAGATTTTGTTATATTACATTATCAGGTAAAAAAGAATGATACAGAGTTTTGGTCTAATTTGAAAAACTTGCCTTTACCACCTAGTTTACAACACAAATTAGAATTGTGGAAAGATAGATTGCCTATAAGAGAAGACTTTGAATCAACTCAATATCTACTATTTTATGAGATGAATTTTATCAGTATAATGTATGGTCTAAAGTTATTTGATAAAGATAAATTGACTAAGATATATAACGGTTTTTCACAAGAACATAAACAAAGAATAACAGATAATATCAATAATTATAACATGATTAAGAATAAATGGCAAAATAATTGTATTTCGCACAAAAAATGGCTTGCCAAATTGAGAACTTTATGATAGTATATACATATGATTACTGAAAAATTAAAAGATAATCGAATCAATAATGCTGAAACAGCATGTAGAGGAGCAAAAACAGATTGGGCTAAGGAATACTGGTTCGGTGTGTTTTCTAAATTATGTAAAATGTATAACCGTGAAGAACACTTTAGAAAGACAATTAATTAATTATGAATGTATTTTATGTAGATAAACATCCAGTACGAGCTGCTGAACAAATGTGTGACAAACACATTGTCAAAATGATTTTAGAATCAGCACAACTACTATCAACCTGTCACAGAGTATTAGACGGTGTAGAATATTATGATAAGACCAAGAATGGTCGTAAGATTAAAAGATGGCGACATCCTAACACCAACTTAGAACCTTTGTTATACAAAGCAGGTTGGGTAAAACATCCAAGTACAATATGGTTGTTTGAGTCGGCATATAATTACATGTGGTTATACAAACATATGATTGCTCTTAACGAAGAATACAAGAAGAGATACAATCATACAAAAAATCATTTGACTATTGATAAACTAGGTGACATATTACAACATCCACCTAAGAATGCTAAATATAATAAAATTGCAACTGACCCGAAACCAGCAATGCCTGACCATTGTAAGATACCTGGTGACTCAGTTGAATCATATCGTAAATATTATTGCATAGAAAAGCAAAGATTTGCGACATGGAAATCACCAGCAGTAGTACCACAATGGTATATTGAGGGTGTAAAATACTATCAAAACACGGCAGAAATATAGGAGTTACAAATGCGTGAATTAATAATAGAAGCTCTCATAGCACATGCTATGGGTCATATCGAAAAACATAAAACAAATGTAGAAATATTACTACAAAAAACTGCTGGTATTGCCGAGCATCCTGATACATTAGAAACAATCGAAAAAGAATTAAAGATTATTGCTGATTATGATGACCAAATATCAATGTTAAATAAATATTTTACAGTAAAAGACCCATTCAAGGCGAAATAATGCCCATTTACAGTTTCAAAAATACCAAAACCGGCAAGGTCTATGATGATATGATGTCTATTGCTGAAAAAGAAGTTTATTTGAAAAAGAATAAACACATAGAACAGATGGTAACTCAGATAAATATATCTAAGAGTGGCGTTATGGGACATGGCCAGATGAAGACAGATAATGGTTGGAAAGAAATGCAAAGTAGAATTGCAGAGGCACATCCAGCTTCTGAGTTTGCACAACAACATGGTACACGAACTGCTAAAGAAATTAAAACACAGGCTGTTGTAAAGAAACACCAAAAACGACAGGCTGAACAAAGGAAGAAATATGGCAAGTAAAGATATACCAGATTATTTAAGAGAGTATGACCTTGACCAGGATTGGGGTTTTACACCGGTAAATAAAGCACCAGAGAGTACAGAAACAAAAGTTGATGTTGACATGTCTGCTGTAGAGGCGAATGGATTAGAAATTGCAAAAATAAAATCAGATGTGGGTGATGTTAAAAGTATGATGAATGAAGTCATGCAGATAGTGGCAGAAAAAGATAAAGTAACAACATCATTGCAGAGTGAAGATGTTGCTAAAAGATTTAAAGAGATTGAGAAGTTGATACTTCCGTTTCTTTACAATCTTATGAAGAGTGACGAACCTTATATACATTGGCCTAATAGAGGTCCAATCATTAAGGCACAGGTAGAGAAACTACTAAAGTTAACAAAAGGAAACTAACAATGAAAGCAAATTATGATAAGTGCTTAGAAACTATTTTACACCATGAGGGTGGTTATGTAAACCATCCAAAAGACCCAGGTGGTGAAACTAACTTAGGTGTTACTAAAAGAGTATACCTAGAACATGGTGGCACAAAAGACATGAAAGATTTACTAGTCGAAGATGTGGCACCAATTTACAAAAAAGGTTATTGGGATAAAATGAAAGGTGATGAACTACCAAATGGTTTAGACCTTTGCGTTTTTGACTTTGGTGTAAATGCAGGACCAGGTCGTAGTGCAAAGTTTCTACAGACAATGATTGGTACTGTTGCAGACGGTGGTATTGGTCCAAATACATTAAAAAAATTAGGTGAATATGTTGAAAAACATGGCATTGGTCAATGTATTGAAGACTTCCAAGGTGCAAGACAAGATTACTATGAAAAGTTATCTACATTTGCAACTTTTGGTAAAGGTTGGACAAGACGAGTTGACGAAACTACAGAATTAGCTGTGGAAATGATTAGCTGAGAAGCAGAACCGTTTAAGTCGGAAAGAGATAGAATTAATAATATGTACGCTGAAAAAGGCATTTAAGGCTTGCCATTACCATCTCTTACTGATATAATATGTGTATATAAATTGAAAAGGAAGTAATATAATGACTAAGAAGAACTTTGTACAACTAGATGAGAGCAAGTTTCCTACAACCAAAGGTAAAAATATTGATGGTTTTAGATTCTATGCTGTTGAAGATAAACATTATCCAAGTATTACAACAGTATTAGGTGCTATACCAAAACCTGGTTTAGTTAAATGGCGTAAATCTGTTGGCGAAGAAGCTGCAAGGTGGGAAATGAATAGAGCGGCTCGTAGAGGCTCTGCTACTCATACACTTGTAGAACAATATTTAAAAGGTGAAACACCATCTATCAGAGATGTATTGCCTTTAGGTATGTTTAGACTATTAAAACCATACTTAGAACAAGTCGATAATATTCACGCATTAGAACAAATAATGTATAGTAACAAATTGACCGTTGCTGGTCAAGTTGATTGTATTGCAGAATACAATGGTAAACTGTCCGTGATTGATTTTAAAACTGCTAACAAAGAACGAGTAGATAGTTGGAATGAAAACTATTATATTCAATGTACTGCTTATGCGATTATGTACGAAGAGTTATTTGGTACACCAATTGAGCAGATTGTCATTCTCCAAGCCGGTGAAGATGGCTCATGCAAGGCATTCGTAAAGAACAAAGCTGATTACGAAGAAAAACTTGGTGACGCAATCAAAGGTTTCTATAAATATTATGAAGAGAAGACAAAAGGCACTATAAAGTCATAATGGTCTCTTAGAGGAGAACGCTATGAGTTTCATAAAACAAAACGCCTTATTGGCATTTCTGTTAACTTTTATTGTTGTAGTATCTTGTGTAACAGATGTAAAAGCTGGTACACTATCACAGAATCCGTTATTATCGGAACCAGACGCAGACAACTTACCTAATCCATTTCATTGGATGAATGTTCCAGTTGTATGTGGTACTACAGATACAGTAAACATGTATGTTATTGAGAATAACTTTAAATTAGAAAGTTTTTCATTTGGTAGAGTTAATGGTAAAGAAGATGGTGAGATTGCATTTTTGGTTAGTTACTTCATAAACGAAGAAAAAACTGAAACCATGGCAGTTATTACATCACCATCAGGTCATGAGTCATGTATTATGTACAGGTCTTATAATCTAAAACAAGTTATGCCAGGAGTGGCATTATAGAATTAGTTGTTGACGACAATTATGGTAGACATACTGGACGAGGGTGCGATTCCCTCCAGCTCCACCATAACTACTCTTACGAAGCATAGTCTATAGACGGATAGAGTAGTTATGATGGGGCTGATACAGGTTTCGACAGGTGTTGAGAAAATTGTAAGAGATTAATAGGTGGCAACCTTTCATGCTAATTAAACGCAAACGATAATAACTTTGCATTAGCGGCCTAGTCGCTTAGGGTTTTGTGAGATGTACCTCGTAACAGAAACATCTCACGCTTGACAAATTATAATAATATGGTATAATGATTACATGAATAGCAAAGAGTTTAGTTTAATTATAGAGGGTGTTGTCAAAGACAAAAGACCCATAACTTACATGGACGCCATATTATGGTATTGTGAGGAGAATAAAATCGAAGTAGAAACAGTCGGCCGATTGATTTCTAAAGCACTAAAAGAAAAGATACAAGTAGAATGTACTACAGCGAATCTACTTAAATTGCCAGAGGCAGGAAAGTTACCAATATAATGAATGTGACAATGATTGATAAAATGGGTAGTGACCTTTCGGTTGTAAATGCAGCTCGTGTTTCTTTTGCAAAAAAGAAAGAGGTACTAGATAAATCAGATGAGAAGTTGATTAAGTATCTATCAGACCATGACCATTGGTCACCATTTGGTCATACCACATTACAATTTTTAATTAAAGCGCCTGTGTTTGTTGCAAGGCAACTTGTAAAACATCAAGTAGGTTTAGTATGGAATGAAGTCAGTAGAAGATATGTTGATAGTAAACCTGAGTTTTACATGCCTAAAGTATGGCGAGGTAAACCAGAAAATAAAAAACAAGGTTCTAGTGAAAAACAAATACAATACAATATTGATTCTACAATACAATATGTAACAGAAACATATAATAATTTGTTAAAGTCAGGTGTTGCACCTGAGATGGCAAGAATGGTATTACCACAAAATATGATGACAGAGTGGTATTGGACAGGTTCATTGATGGCTTTTTGTCGTGTAGTTAATTTAAGAAACAAAGATGACACACAAGAAGAAACTAGAATGTTAAGTAACCAAATTACAGAGCATTTACATAAACATTTTCCGATTAGTGCAGAGAGTTTAATAGATTAATGAAGTATAAAGATAAAATAGATGACTTTTTTAAATGGGTCAAAGGTACTGAATTTGTTGAACTAGACGATATAGATGTATCAGAGGATCCTGTTAGACCAGAATTGAGTTTAGGTTTTAGAATTACAAATGGTCGTAAGATATTTGGTTTGAAATATGAAGATGAAATTGAAGCAATTATTTGTGTTGCATTTTGTCCTGAAGTACCATATACAGTTAGAGAAATGGATTATATGTCCAGAGTAGAAGAAGGTAGTATTGCTGTTGCATACACAGTATGGTCAAGAAAACGAGGTGCAGGTAAAGAGATAGTTAAGAAACTAGGAGAATGGTGTACGAAACATCATTGTTCAAGACTAGTTACATTATCACCACTTACACCTATGGCTACACACTTTCATATTAAGAATGGTGCTAAACAGGTACATATAAATGATGAAACACAAAACTTTGAATATAAGATTGTATGATGTATGGTGGATTTGATGTATTTAAAACATATTTGGCAGTCAAAAATCATTTCACCTCTGACTATGATTACCACAAATATGGAGGTAGGGTTTCTGCTAAGTTGGAAAGCTTTACAAAAAGGAAAGATAGGTACTTTTTTCATAAGTTATCTAAAAGATATAGTGAGCGAGATATACTGGATTATTTTGTTAGTAATTTTGCTGTTAATAGTAGTAAGTGGATTGGGAATGTTATAAACAATGAGGGTGCTGAAAATTATACCAAGTATAGAAAATACAAAGATGGCTTTGATTACCATTTCAGGAACGATTGCGTGGCTATTCGTAATGACCTTGATAACAGGTCTATTCTTTTTGATGATGGCTTTGATGTGGTTAACGGACAACATCCTAGAGTTTTACGATTATTGCTCAGAAAAAAAATTCACCTCCAGACCGCCATCATTCTTGATACAGTATTATCGTTTAGTAAGGTATGGGATAAAAAAATTGAAGAGAAGGTTGTTTGGCCGAAAATTAAACACACACTCAATAAACTCAGACCTTTTGTGATGTACAATGAAACACAAGCGAAATTAATTATGAAAGAGGTATTTGTGAATGACTAAAGATGAAGTATATAGAAAGTTAGACGATAAAATTAAAGATTTAAAATCAACAAGAGTTTATAAAAAGATTACACCTAAAGGTGACTTGTCTTGGTATATCAAATGGGTGTCTAGTGTATTCATAATTATGGGTATGGCATTGACAAGTGCAAACATATTTCCTATGAATATTATTGTTCATGGTATTGGTGTTACAGGTTGGTTAGTTGTAGGAATGTTATGGCATGACCGTGCTTTGATATTTCTAAATGCAGTTGCTATTTTCGTATATGCAACTGGTCTATTAAACCATTATTATGGGAGTTAAAGTGGAAAAAATTAAACAATTTTGGATTAAATCTTATCAATCAGATAAGATAGCATTTTACTTTGAATTAGTCAGTTTTATATTTACAGTTGGTGCCAGTATGACATTAGCATTAACGGCTGACCAACCAGATATGCGAATAGTATATCCTGGGTTTTTCATTGGTAGTTTGACAGCTACATATGCACACTATCGTAGAGAACTAGCATGGCCTATGATACTAGTAGGTTACTTTTCTATTATGAATGTGTTTGGATTTGGAGTTGCTAATGGCTGGTGGTAAAGTATTCTGTATTGGTAATGGTGAGAGTAGAAAAGGTTTCGATTTAGAAACTCTAAGACCTCACGGCACCATATATGGTTGCAATGCAATATACAGAGATTTTATGCCAGATGTGTTGACTGCTGTTGACCATGGTATTATGCATGAGTTATATCATGCTGGTGTAGCACAAAAAGTACCATGTTATTTCAGAGATTGGACTAAAGTACCTGCCATGACATATGAATCTATGCTAATGGGTGGTATTACAAATTTAGAAGAGGCCAAAGACGCCTTAGATAAAGTATTGATTACAAACAAACAAGAAGACAGTAAAGAATATGTAATGCACGGTTCTAAATTATCAGGTGTGATAGATTTAATTAAAAGAGAACCAGATAGATTTAAAAACGATATTATTAAATTACAAAAGAAAGAAATAAATCATTCTACAATTAAGGTATCATGGATTAAAGAACCAGATTACTCACACTCACTCACGGATATATGTGTAGAGAATAACGGTAAAGGTGAGAGAAGAGATTTTGGTTGGGCTTGTGGTGCAAGTGCAGGTTATGTGGCAATACACAGAGAACAACCTAAAGAGATATATTTAATAGGTCACGATATCAATAGTACCAATAATCATATCAATAATTTATATAAAAGTACACCAAACTATACAGCAAAAGAGAATGGTCCAACACCTGGTATCAACTGGATAAGACAATGGAAGACACTATTTGACTGGTATCCTGATACTAAGTTTATCAAGGTCAACAGATATAATGACGGCCGTGATTTAGTCAACGGTCCTATAGAAGAATGGACTAATAAGAATTTAACATATACTGATTATTCCACGCTTGACAATCTGTGATGATTAGTGTATATTAGTAGAAATTAATTAATAAAGAATAGAATATGAATATAAAGAAACACACATTTAAATTTAGAGAAGGCGACAGCGATGAAAAAGGCGGTTGTACTTTTATCGGTGGCACATGGAAAGATGTAACAACAGATGACCTCTTCAAAGGCAAGAGAGTTGTAATGTTCAGTTTACCAGGTGCATTTACACCAACATGTTCAAGTGAAGAACTACCAAGTTATGACAGAATGTATAATGAGTTTAAAGATATGGGTATAGATGATGTATATTGTGTATCAGTAAATGACGCATTTGTTATGAATGCTTGGGCAAGAGATTTAGAAATTCAACATGTGAAAATGATACCAGATGGTTGTGGTACATTTACAAGTAACATGGGAATGCTGGTCGCTAAACCTGCACAAGGTTTTGGCATGAGGTCTTGGAGATATGCAGCTGTCGTTAATGATGGCGTAGTCGAAAAGATGTTTGAAGAACCAGGTTTTAATAATTTCTCAGATGATGATGACCCTTATGTGGTATCAAAGCCTGAGATTGTAAAGAATTATTTAAATGGGTAATAAAACTCTTATAAATAATAATGAGGCCGAATTATACAGGTCACACGAAAACAACGAACACATATAATACAAGGAGAAAAAATATGGATTTCGAAAGTCTAAAAAAGTCGTCAAGTAATTTTGACGCAATCACAAAAGCTCTGGAAACTAAGATGACACCAGAGAATCAACAATCAAACAACAAGTATCAAGACGATAGGTTATGGAAACCTGAACTAGATAAAACTGGTAATGGTTATGCCGTACTTCGTTTCTTGCCTGCTTCTAATGGTGAAGAAATGCCATGGCAGAGAGTTTGGACACATGCGTTTCAAGACAAAGGTGGTTGGTTTATTGAGAACTCATTAACAACTCTTAATCAAAAGGATCCTGTTAGTGAAGAAAATACTAGATTGTGGAATACAGGTATTGATAGTGACAAAGATATTGCTAGAAAGCGTAAGAGAAAATTATCTTACTATGCAAATGTTTTTGTTGTGTCAGACCCTAAACATCCAGAGAACGAAGGACAGGTAAAACTGTACAAGTTTGGTAAGAAAATCTTTGATAAGATTACCGAAGCCATGCAACCGGCGTTTGAAGATGAACAAGCAATCAACCCATTTGATTTTTGGAAAGGTGCAAACTTTAAACTAAAAATCAGAAAAGTTGATGGTTATTGGAACTACGACAAATCCGAATTTGAGGGTGTTACGCCATTGAAAGAGTCAGATGATGATATCAAGGCGATTTGGGAAAAACAATATCCTCTTAAACCATTTGTTGACCCTAGTAATTTTAAGACCTATGATGAACTCAAAGAGAAACTGAATAGGGTAATTACGGGTACACAAAGTACAGCGACAGTAGATTCTGTAGACCTCCCACCACAGACTACAACGGCTGTAGAAATGCCAAAGGTAAGCGAATCAACGCCTGTTAGTGATGATGATGATACATTATCTTACTTTAGTAAATTAGCAGACGAAGATTAGTCCTTTCTCTCTATTACTGAAAGCATTGACCCGAAGTGAGAAATCGCTTCGGGTTTTCTTATAAATAGTGGTATGGCAATTGATATATTTTCACCATTAAAAGATTTACAAGGCAACAAGCAAAAGAGTGCTAGTTGGTACAGAAACGCTGTATCTCTTATTGCAGATAGAACTAGTCCTAGTGAACTGTTTGCCTCTGGTAAATTACTAGGTAAACCTAGTGCTGGTCGTATGAGTATGTTCTTCTATGACCCTAAAACAAAGGCACGATTACCATATTACGACACATTTCCCTTGGTATTACCATTAGAACCAATGAAAGGCGGTTTTATTGGTTTAAATTTTCATTATCTACCATATGGTGCCAGATTTGCATTTCTTCAACAATTACAGACATTAGCAAGTAATAGCAAGTTTGACCAATCAACTAAAATTCAAGCTACATATGACTCAGTAAAGTCTAATAAATATGTAAAGGCAAGTATTAAAAGATATTTGTATTCTCAGGTCAGGTCTCAGTTTTTGAGAGTTGATGTAAATGAGATGGCATTAGCAGCTTATCTACCTGTTGCACAGTTTCAAGGTGCAAGTATGGGTTCTGTTTTTGCTAAGAGTAGAAAGACATACTAATGGACAGAGATAGAACAAAACAATTAACTGAACATACTAACAAAGTTAATAAACATAAAAGAGAATTAGAACTATCTAAATCTTTAAGAAAAGAAGTTGAGATTGGTGCTACAGGCACACAAAGATACAGAATTAAAAACGGACCTAATAAAGGGAAAATACTATAATGGCAATCTTACGAGGCGGTACAAAAATATTTGGTCAAGATATTAGAATAGGTTTACCTAGAGATAGGTCACTTGATAATATCAATAAAGACCCTAGATTACAGAGAGCACCTGGTGGTAATAAAGAAACTACAATTAATAGATTTATTGCACAAGTTAATCAAGGTGAAGGCCTTGCAAGACCATCAAGATATTTGGTCGTGATACAACCACCGGCAACATTAAAACTGAATACAAAATCAGTAGGACCTGGTGGTAGATATACAGAAACTACTTCAGCTGCTGAAGGTGGTCTAAATGAGTTAGAAAGTAATGAGATGAAAAGAAATGTAGGTATGATGTGTCAACAGATTACCATGCCTAGTAGAGATATTGCAACAGCAGAGAATAGACAGTATGGACCTGGTAGACTTATGCCATATGCATATAAATTTAGTGGTTCTGTAGAGGCAAGTTTTTATGGTGATAAGTTTTTAAGACAAAGAGCATTCTTTGAAACATGGCAAAAGAAAATTATGGACATTAATTCACACCACATGGATTACTATGATAATTATGTTGGTAGTATGGACATATTTCAATTAGGTTCTTTTGACGCTGAAAATGATAGAGATAGAGTTACATATGCAGTAAGATTGTATGAAGTATATCCACAAACTATTGGTTCATATGACTACAGTTACGGTGCAACAAACACACAAGTAAATGTTCCTATTACATTAAACTTTAGAACATGGAAGAATTTAACTATTGACCAAGTCAATGGTGCAAGTGTAGGTTCATCATTTGGTGAAGTGCCTACAATCAAAGCAGGAAAAGATTTTGGTTTATTTGGTGGTATACTAAATAGACTGCCGCCTGAAATCAGACGAGCAGGTAGAGGTATACTACAAACAGCTAAAAGAAATCTACCAATTGGTAGAGTTACTGGTGGTAAAGTATTCCCACCATTTTTATAATTAACAAGGAGATAATATTATGGCTTTGCCTATATTAGAAACAGCGAAATATGAGTTGACATTACCGTCAAGTAATGTACAAGTCCAGTACAGACCTTTTCTTGTAAAAGAAGAAAAGATTTTGTTACTAGCCATGGAATCCGACAACGCTGGCGAGATTACCAAGGCACTAAAAGGTATTGTTCATGCATGTACATTTGGCAGTATCAATGTAGATATGTTACCGACATTTGATTTAGAGTATATCTTTTTAAATGTTAGAGCTAAGTCAGTAGGTGAGGTCGCTAAGTTAAAGTTACTTTGTCCTGATGACAAGGAAACATATGCAAATGTAGAATTAGATTTGTCCAAAGTCAATGTAGAAGTTGATGATGAACATACAAATGAGATAGTAGTAAATGATAAAATTAAAATGGTTTTAGCATATCCTACTATTGATAGTTTTGACCCTAAACAAGACGCAAAGACATTGAAAACACAACAGTTGTTTGATGTAATTGCAAATGTTGTTTACGAAATTTACGAAGGTGAAACTATACACAAAGCAAGTGATTATACAAAAGAAGAAATGCATAAATTTTTAGAATCATTATCAACAGATGTATTCATAAAAATTCAAACATTCTTCAATACTATGCCACGATTACAACATGAGGTTGAGGTAGAGAATCCAAAAACCAAAGTGAAGAGTAAGATTATGTTAAGTGGGCTACAAAGTTTTTTCGTATAGCCCTCTCACATGATAACTTAGAGAATTATTATCAGGTGAATTTTGCATTAATGCAACACCATAAATATTCTTTAAGTGAACTCGAAAACATGATACCGTGGGAGAGGGAAATTTATATGGATTTATTAATAAACCATATAAAAGAAGAAAACGAAAAGGCTAGGGAGAGGGCACAAAAAGGAAAATGAGCGAAGAAATAAAAAAAGATGTAAAGGTTGCAGAACCTAAACAAAAAATACAGGTCGATTTAGAAGTAGATACTTCAATCAAAGACCTTGGTGTTAATCCATATGCTAAATTAATTCATATGGCAAGAGCTATTGACGCATGGAGAATATTCCCTAGATTGTTTTTAACAGTTTACATTATTCTATTATATAAATGTGTAATATGGTATATGGACTTATCTGCTCCTACTATGGAACAGAGTGGGTTAATCAGTATCGTTGTTGGTGCTGGTGCTGCCTGGTTTGGTTTATATACAGGTTCAAGTAAGAGTAAAAAATAATGGCAGATAATAAGGGTAAAACTAAAGGCGCAATAATGTCAGCTGTTCAATCAGCACAGATGGCCGTAGGTTCAGCGTTAAAAGGTGGACAAGCAGCTATGGGTGGTGGTGACGGCGGTGCTTCACAATCAATACCTTTATTAGAAGATTTAAGGTCTATCGGTAGAGAGAATGAAAAGAATACAGAGAGTATGCTTAGCATTTTCAAAGCAATGTTTGTTTTTGATAAAGAACAGGCCGCTAGATTAAGAGACCAATCAAGAGAAAATAAACAAGAAGTGCCAACAGGTCCAACTGGTGGTATGAAAGGTGATGTAGGTGACCTAAAAGAGTCTAAAGGTATACCTGGTGTATTGGCAGCTGCGGCTGCTTTGACAGCTTTGGCTGCATTTGCTAGAGGAACAAATCTTGAAGATATAATTAGATTACCAACTCAATTAAAAGGCATTAAGGGAATAGCAACTTTCGTAAAAGGTGTAACAAAGATTGGTACACTTGGTTTAGGTGCTAAATTCTTAGATAGTGCAACAGACAGTTTAAAATTATTTAAATCAAATTTCATTTTAAGATTAGATGAGTTAAAAGTTTCAGCATTAGAAAAATTTAAAAATTTAAAACTACCAGGCTTTACAGGTTTGGCTGCCAAATTTGATGACTTAGATTTTGTTAAGAAGATAACAAACTCAAAAGCATATGGTATGGCAGTAACATCATTGAATGGTATCAAAACAGGTATTGCAAATGTAATAGCACCTATGAAGAATGCCTTTGGTGCTATATTTGGTACAGGTGCTGGTGGAGGTCCTGCCGGTTCAGGTGGTGGTAAAAGTGTTTTAAGTAGATTATTTGCACCATTGAGAGCAATAGGTAATGTTGTTGGTAAATTATTCTTACCTCTTACAATCATCATGGGTATATTTGATGGTTACCAAGGTTTCATGGATGAGTTTGAAAAAGAGGGTAGTATTCTTGACGGTATCAGAGGTGCAGTTACAGGTATTGTAGATGGCTTTGTAGGTGGTCTTGTTAGATTAGTTACAGATGTAATAGGTTGGATGTTAGAAAAATTAGGTCTAAAACATTTGGCAACAGTCATTACAGATTTTGGTACAGATATTACTGCTAGTTTTAGTACAGCAGTAGGTGGTATGGTTGATTTTGTAACAGGTATATTCTCATTAGATTTAGAAAGAATTACAAAAGGTCTTAAAAACTTAGTTGGCGGTACAGCAGATTTCTTATTTACATTAGTAACAACGCCAGTTGACGCTGCTATAGCATTTGTGTCAGACATATTTAATCTAGGCGACCCCGATAATCCATTTACTATAAGAGGTTTCTTATTTGGTGACGAGGCGACAGGTCAAAAAGGTGTAGTCACAAAAGCAATAGAATTTTTTACAGACTTGTTTAATATGGACGGCATAAAAGAAAAGTATGCTAACATAAAAGCAAGTGTTATGGACTTTGGCAAGAGAGCTAAGGCAATTGTAGCTGCTAGTGCAGCCTTTATCAAAGCAGGTTTTCCAGGTGGTGAATCACCAACAGAGGCATATCAGAGAGTTTTTGATGAGATTATGAACTCAGGTGGAAATGGTGACAGTAATGGTGGTGATGTAAAAGGTGAAGACATTGTACAATCTACTGTAACAAATGTTAAAGGCGATACAACAGAAACAACTTACAAGACTGATACTATTAATAATTTTGGTAAAGATGGTGAGAATGGTGGTTCAGTAGTTTATGTTGACAACTCAACTAAACAAAATAACAATACTAATAATAATAAAAATGAAACCTACACAGGTCAATTGACTACAGGTAGTGACGCATATTTTGATAGAGAAGCGTATAGCTCTTAATATTGACCAAGGTCTTTTTCAGTAATTATCTTAAACTCCATACCATTATCACTACAGTATTCACGAGCGGCAGACCATTTAGCCTGATTTTTAATATACTCAAATGACTCTCGCATATACGATTTTGTTTTCTTTTTTGGCGGCTTGGGTTTTAATGCTTGGCGATAGGGTTTTATTTCAATCATGTACTTATCATTATTCACCGTCTTCACAACAAAATCTGGAAAGTATCGGTGCCATTTCTTGTCTAGCGGGCTATAATATCTAACAGGTAACTCCTCACTTGCCCAATACATTATATCGTCATTAGTATCACAATAACGCATGAATCGTCTTTCAAGTAGTGACCTATACACTATTTGATTAACTTTACCGACATACTTTTTGGGATTTGTTGGTTTAAATAAACCTTTGTAACTCTTTCTCATATCACTCTTATTACCTATATAAATATTACTAATACAAGGATTATTTATACATGGCATTTAAAGCATTAGGACAACATATCAAAAATTTAGCAATACCACATGTAAGTAGTATTGTCAATAACTTTGTGAGTGGTGGAAGTCAGAAAGACTCAGGTAAAGTAGCAGCTAAGTTGCTGAAGAAGTCAGGTATGGATATACCTGATAGTCCAGCACAATCACAAGTGGCAAATCCACTACAATTTAGTCCTGTACAATATCCACTAGACTTAGGTAGTAACGAGTTAGGTCATTACATATTATTTGAATCAGGTTTTGTAGGATATAGTCCACAAACAAGTCAATTTCAAACTGGAAAAAGAGTACAAACTGGTACAACAGGACCTGCTGGTAGATACAAAACATATTCGTATGAACCATTTGACAAACAAAAAATTACAGCAAAGACACCATCACATTCTATTTCAACCTCAGGCATTGCATTGTATATGCCAGCAGGTATTAAGACAAGTTACAATCAATCATATGACGCAGACACAGAAACAGGTATGGTTGGAGATTTAGAGGCAGCTGGTGTTGCTATTGGTGGTGCAGAGGGAAATGCCGCTAAAATTGAGGCTGCATTACAAGGTGTTATAGGTGCAACAGCTAGAAATGCTAAAAAGATTTTAGGTGAATTTGTATCACTTGCTGGTGAAGGTGACCCCGTAAGATTTCTGGCAAAGAGAGCTGGTGTTGCAGTTAATCCTAGAAACGAGGCATTTTACAATACACCAAATCAAAGAACATTCTCATTTACATTTGATTTTTGGCCAAGAAGTAATGAAGAGGCAATAGCAGTAGAAAAGATTATTGCCATATTTAAATATAATTCAGCACCAGGTTTTAAAGCAGGTACAATGGGTTCAGTATTCACAACACCAAACTATTGGAAAATTAGTTACATGTTTAATAGTACAGAAAACTCAGCATTAAATAAAATAGGTGCCTGTTATTGTACAGATGTAGAAGTTGACTATTCACCTGATGGACAATGGACTACATTTGGTGACGGTAAACCTGTTCATACTAAAATGACAGTTAATATGTTAGAAGACAGAATTATTACGAAACAAGATATTGAGCAAGGCGCATAATGAAATACTTTAATCAATTTCCAGGTATAGATTACGACCTAAAAGGTGATGGCAATAGAACTATTGTAACAGATATTTTTAGAAGAGTCAAGGCAAGAAGTAAGATTATAGATAATGTATCAGCATTTGACAAGTATGATGTACAAGAAGGAGAAAAACCTGAAGACATTGCATACAAAATGTATGGTGACGCAGATTATTTTTGGATTATAACACTTGTTAACAACATTGTCAATAGATATTATGACTGGCCATTAGACGAGTATGTATTTCAACAATATGTAAAAGACAAATATGATAATGCAGCTGGTATACACCACTTTGAAAGAACACAAGATAGTGGACCACAAACAGGTGATGGACCGGCAGACTATACACATATATTAGTGTGTAATAGTACAGACGCTGGTGCTCAATCAGTATCTAATATAGAATACGAAAGAAGATTACAAGACAAGAAAAGACAGATTAAATTACTCAACAGAAATTATTTACCTGCCTTTGAAACAGAATTTACCAATTTGATTAGAAGATAATGACATGCCAACAGAATCAGATATACTAGATAAAGTCGGTAAGTACAACTTATCTGAACTATCAATCATCTCATACAGACAAGACAAAGAAGAAAGTAAACCTAAGTTTATCGACATAAAAGGTATTATGTTGACCATGACTATTACCGAGGACATATTTAACAACAGTCTATCAGGTGCATTAACAGTCTATGACACACAAGATGTAAGAACTATATTACCACTTACCGGATTAGAAAGATTATCAGTCAAGTTTAATACACCAGGTCTACCAGGTTATGATATGACCGAAGACAATGGTGTACCATTTCAGATATACAAGGTAGATAGTGTTAGAAAAGACCCCTCAAATGATATTGGTCAATTTTATAAGATATATTTCTGTTCGCCTGAGATGTATAACAACCAACTTACAACAGTCAGTAGAGCATACAAAGGTCCTGTAGAGGACGGTGTAAAAGATTTAGTCAGGTCAAAGAAATATCTAAACAGTAAAAAAGTATTACTAGTAGAACCAACAGCTACAAATGCCAAGTATGTAATACCTAGTATGAAACCATTTAAGGCAATCAATTTTCTAGGCAGTCAGGCAGTATCAGGTAAATACAATAACTCAGGTTATAGGTTCTTTGAAACAAGTCGTGGGTTTCATTTTAGAAGTTTAGAATCCATGTTGGCGGTCAATGGTTCAGTTGCAAGACCAACTAGTTACAATTTTCAGTCACAAATACAAAACATCAAAGACACCGACAAGGGAGATGAAGTCAAGAATATAACAAGGCGTATGCAAGGTGTAATTAAATATGAGTTTAGTAAACCAGTTGATACATTGACTAATATTATTGATGGTCTATATGCCAATAAACTAGTGGTGCATGACGCATTTAATAAGACAATTAAGACACATGATTTTAATTACAAGGACAATTTTGAAAAAGGTTACCATACTGAAACATTAGGTAACGAATCAGATATTTTAAAGATGATTACACCTGATACAAAATTAAATGACACAGGCAAGAGTTTATTTGAATTTGCAGATAGTAAAAAGATGGTGGTGACAGAGACCAGTAAAGTACATAATGATTACGAATTTACACCGTCTAGTGTGACCATACCACAAATAGTCAGTCAAAAGGCAGGATATAAGAATTTAAACTTATCACTATTAGTATATGGTAATACCAATTTAAATGCAGGTGATATCATTAACTTCACCGTACCGGTAATGCAACCAGGAGAGAAACCTGACCAAAATCCATATACCAATGGTAGATATATGATAATGGCGATTAAACATACAATCTCCGTAGAGGCACAAAGACATGAAATGGTATTAAGATGTTTCAAGGATAGCGTTAGGACGCCATATCCGAGTGAAACCGACCCATTAATCGTAGGTAGAGAGAAAGATTTAGATGTGAATGTATATGAGGAAGATAACTTAGAGATTTAGAGAATCCGGCGCTTAATTAGGTGACCGGCATAGTAATGAGCAATATGAGAGATAAACAACTGAAACAAGTGATTAGTCACACCACAGGAAACGCAGAGGCAGATATGTTAGGTAATATACTATTATTTGTAGAGAGAACAAACAGACCTTATTCCCACCAGTTGCATAGAAAACAACTGAAAAAGTATTCATTTCTGAGTAAGACAGAGGTTGCCAGGTTAATTGCTAAGAGGAAGTCACCAAGTGTATTCAGACGAGCAATTGAGTGGGTAAAAACAAGTTTACGCAAGTGGAAGACTATACCTGGTAAGGGTAAAGACGACACACCTAAGTACCTTAGTGGTTTGCGTAAGAATAAAAGAAATGGTAATTAAATGCGTATGCTTGGTGCTTTAAAGGCAGACATATATCGGAAAAAAATAACATGCTAGACAACAATTTTTTAGGAAGAAACGGCTTCATATGGTTTAACGGCGTAGTCGAAGACCGTCAAGACCCTCAGAAACTAGGCAGACTACGAGTGCGCTGTGTAGGTATTCATACGGATAATAAAGATGACCTGCCTACGAGTGACCTGCCGTGGTCACAACTCATTCATCCTATTACCTCTAGTGGTATTAGTGGTTTAGGTTCTAGTCCTGGTTTTGTGGTAGAGGGAACTTGGGTGTTTGGTTACTTCCGTGACGGAACTAATATGCAAGAGCCAATGATAATGGGTACTTTACCTGGTAAACCGTCTGAGTTGGCAGACACCTCTAAGGGGTTTTATGACCCTAACGGTGTTTATCCGAAGTATAAGGATGAGGTTGATACAAATAGGTTGGCGACTAATGATAGTAACGCACCACACCTAGGTTTAGAATTAAGAAAATTAACGAGGAAGACTGGCGTCCCTACAGCCGACTTTGACTTAGTACCTATAGAAGACCATATAAGCACAGAGATAGTGGCAAGTGATTCGGATACATGGTCACAACCGACAATACCATATGCGGCCGTTTATCCATATAATCATGTATTTGAAAGTGAGTCAGGTCATATCTTTGAGATAGACGACACCAAAGACAACGAGAGGTTGTTTACTAGTCACCGTACAGGCACCTCACAGGAGATATCTCCTGATGGCACGCAGGTTAATATTATTAAAGGTGACCATTATAACATAGTATCAGGCAAAAGGCAAGCGATAATAGAAGGCAATGCTGATATTACTATTGGTGGCAGGCATAAGATATTCATTAACAAAGACGGCGCAACTGATAACCACTACGATATACAAATAGGTCCTAATGCTTCGATTAATATACAAGTAGATGAGGGAGATATGAATGTCGTATTAAAGAAAGGTAAGATGAATACCAATGTGTCTGGCGATTACAATATGAAAGTAGGCGGCAACTACAATTTAGATGTGAGAGGTGATTACACAGAGACCATATCTAAGACGAAGACATCTAATACCACTTTAGAGGTTGTTCACAAAGGTAAGAGAATAGACTTGAATCCTTAAAAACCACCAGAGAAAACGCCTTTACGGAACTAAAGTGATTCGCTAAACTATAAATGCAATAACATCCATGAAACATATATCCAAATACAAAAAACACGCCAAACTAGCAGGTGTATCTTTATTTACTTTCTTTCTATTAAAGGGAATAGGTTGGTTGGTTTTACTCTATCTAGGAATAGAATTCATTTTCTGATTTTTTAAATAGAAATTTTCCGAGGATATTTTCTCTTCTCCAAAGTCGCACCATTACATGATACACTCCGATAGGTAATGGTATATGTACTACTCTCTTACCTCTTACTAATATCATATCGCCTACTAGACGGCCACTTATAATACTAAACCCTACACAACCTTTAATCATCATCTTCTTCCAATTCTTCTAATCTTCTTTGTTCTTGTTCTTCTCTAAAACCTTCCATTAATACTTCATGTAGAGATTTCTCTCTATCAAGTCTTTCCTTTTTGTGTAGTCTGGATTGTTTAAGGCCTATGTCTAGTATCTTTTGGTCTTCGGTTACAGTTTCAAGAAAGTCTTTCTTTTTGGTCATCTAAAAAAGTATTCTTTCAGTATATCACCAAAGTAGTTATATAAGAATATGCCTATTAGTATGTAACTTACAATGGCCGTTATTATTAGTTTCTTCATGTATTTTTCCATAATTGTTATTATACACCATATGTCGCATGATGTCAAGCTTATAACTATTATATATAACGGTGTCCGTCCTCCAAGGAACCTCCAGAGTACCTATTCCATAAATAATACTAATGGACTCACACACTAAGAGGAAGATAAAGACATGTATAATTATGTTCTTTTTGTTCTATCTGGTACTTCAATGTACTATTAACTAAAAATTCGGACTCTCGGATTCTCGGAAGTTCTCTATAGGTAATGTAAGTAACTACCTATGATGTATTTACTAGTATCTATCGGTTTATGTCCTGTATGAAGATATGTCCATGTAGGCGGAAACATTAAGAGTCTACCTGCCTTAGGTTGTACTTTATGATTGTATTCACTAAATGATGTATGACCACCAAAGTTGTCATTTAGATATAGAAAGAACACAAGAAATCTACGAGCACTATTGTAATCGCCCACATCTACATGTTCTTTAAACTCATCTCTATCATTTGGTAAATATCGTTTAAACCTTATTTGTTCAAAACCATATTCATCTGGCCATTGTGTATCTGTTATTTTACATTCTTCTTTATATCTATTCACATAAGGTCTTAATGCAGAGTACACACCTTGTACCTGATTTGACCAATCTTTATGTTGGTTGATATTGATTTCTGTAAAATGTCGGTGATTGTCTAAGTCAGTAGCCACATGTTGGTCTTTACTCACTTCAAACTTTTGTATTAAATCATTACATTGCGTCAATGACAATACATTATTATATGTCTTTATATACTTTTTCATAACAACCTCATTATAGACTATTTATTCAATATTGGCAAGCCTACTAAATAGTGGCATGATATTAGAACACCTAAGTAAACACCACGATAGAGTGAACCTGAATATTGATGTTGATAGATTAGGTAAAGAGTACCTTGATTTTAAATATCACTTAGGTTTTAAGACAGACAATCCAGACAATATAGATTTCAATGCTATTTGTATTAATCGAATACCAGGTGATGAAAGAAGTATAACTGGCGGTAATGTTCGTGGTTTATATTGGACAATGCCTGATACCACAAATGTAGAAGAACAACGATTACCTTTTATCGAAGAAAGTAAATATACAGAAATCTGTCCAGAATTTAAAGGGTCTTATGTAGAAGAGGTTTACGATTTAATAAGAGAACACTTTAACATAGGTCGTATTAGGTTTTTAATGAAACCACCTCGTACTTGTTTATCATGGCATAGGGACCCCGAAAAAAGAATACACATTCCTATTATTACTAACAAAGGTAATATTATGGTAATAGAAGATACAGCATTTCATATGCCCTCAGATGGTGCTGCTTATATAACTGATAATACAAAGTATCATAATTTTTTTAATGGTAGTGAAGTTGATAGAGTACACTTAGTAGCAACAGTAGTAAAGAAAGATAATAATGATAAAAATATTAGATAATGCCTATAAAAGATTAAACGAATTAAAAAAGAAACATAACAAGAAGTTTGTTAGACTATCTGTTAAAGGTGGCGGCTGTGCTGGTTTTAACTATGATTGGTCTTTTACAGACGAAGAACAAAGAGAAGATATAATCATTGATGATATGTTAGTTGTAGATAGAATCAACGAATTATATTTAACAGGTATGGAATTAGATTATACTTATGATGACTTTGAATCTGCCTTTGTTTTCAAAAATCCTATGGCTACATCATCATGTGGTTGTGGTACATCTTTTAGTGTATGATGATTGATTTAGAAAAAACAATAATTAAGTCACAAAGAACACAAAGAAATTGGGACTTATCTAAATCTATAAAAGATGAAGATTTAGAATTATTTAAAATAGCTGTATCTAATTGTCCATCAAAACAAAATAGAATATGGTATAATGTTGTATTTGTAAAAGATAGAAATGTTATAGAAAAGATTTATAACACAACAGATGGTTTTACATATACAGAAAAAGATACAACAACTAATTCACAAACACTAGCAAATTTATTAGTAGTATTTTCTATTGATAAAGATACAAGAGATAAAGTAACCAAAAGTGATACTAACAATAGTAAGATATCAATAGGCATTGCTTCAGGTTATTTAAATCTAGTAGCACATATATTAAATTATAAAACTGGTTACTGTGCTTGTTTTGATAATAAAGAAGTTAATAAAATATTAGATATTGAAAATTCAGAATTAATATTAGGAATAGGATATCCAGATTACTCAAAAGATAGAAGAGAACACCATAAAGTAAAAGACTTTTTATATCCTACATTTGAAAAAGATATTAAAATAAAAGTTATCTAGTTGGTGCGACCAGACGGACTCGAACCGACAAGCCTAAGCGACAGATTTTAAGTCTGTTGTGTTTACCATTTTCACCATGGTCGCTACTCAACTAATTGGCCTGCCCTCCAGGATTCGAACCTGGGACCTACAGCTTAGAAGGCTGTTGCTCTAATCCAGCTGAGCTAAGGGCAGATAGCAATTAAATATTAAGCAGCTTCTAACATTGACATTGGTACTCTATAAATTTTACCAGATAAGTCAACTAGGCATTTTGATTGGTTGATTTTAGTAATCACACCAGGAGTTTTTTTAGTTTTCTGAACGACAAACACTTTTTGTCCTACAGATAGTGAAGCTTTAGCATTTATAACCTTAACATCACTAATGAAACTAGAAAGTTCATTAAGTTCAGATAAAGGTAATTGCTTTATTCCAGCTTTGATTAGATTTAGTGTATTCATATTATAGTCCTTTTGTTGTTATTAAAGATAAAGAGGTCCAGTCCATCTGATAGCATAGTTACCAGTTAGAACATTACCTCTCGGTTGATTTAAAGCAGGTGCATTGTAACCAGCGGCTTTCAATACATCACCTTTTTTAAAATGTTTAAAATCAGTTTTACAGATGAAAGCAAATACGCCATTATCTCTAATAACTTTAATGTATTTCTTTCCTTCTTTGATTGTGATTGAATTGTCCCAAGCGTCTAATTGTTCTTGAGCATAATTAGATATTCCGTCACCACATGAAGACCATTTAAAGTAATCTTCTTTGGCACCAGCCATCATATTTGATATTCCGTCTTTTAGTGTTTCGGCAGTTTTATTTACAGTAGTCATAGTTTAGTGTCCTTTTTTAGTGTTTATAAGTATATTATATCAGATTGATTCGCTTTTGGCAACCTTTTATTTGATTATTTTTGAATATAATGTCATAAAACCAGCAAATGACATAACTAAACCTATACTTGCAACAAATAACATCTCAGATAGTGTATTTGCAGTTTCCATACAAGCGCCGTCACAATCGTTTGCTGAACCAGCCATCATTATTATACCAAATCCTAGTAATATAGAACCAATTATTGTTTTCATAGTGTTTTTCCTTTTGTTTTTCATTATGTGTCCATCCTACCATAGATAAATAGTAAAGTCAAGCACTAATTTCACTTATTTTCAAAAAAATGCATAAAAAAACCCTTATAAATCAACGCTATTTAATATTTTTTGTTCTTGTTTTGTTCTTTTTAGCGACCGGATGCTCAAAAACAGTAAAAAATTGTGAAATTAAGCCCGATTTAGAGCGAATCGGCGAATCAGCTCAAGAAAATTTAGAAAATTTATCTGAAACAGAATTAAGAGCAATGAAAATGAGTTGTGGTTTCTGATATAAATAGTATTATGACTTATTGCAACAATTGTGGCCACGAATCGCATTGCGGAAACAAACTTATCAAAGATGATATTGAAGTTTGTAAACATTGTCGTTGTGGTAAGTGCGAATCAAATTATGAAGACGAGGAAAAGTATAATATAGAAAGTTAATATGAGCAAAATGAGATTATTTAAGTTTTGGAATGCAAACGGTGATGAAAAAGAAAAAGAAGCGATAAGTTTAAAGAAAGCAACTAAGTCAGTACAAGGCGATTTTAAAGATAAGATGATAAGTGTTGAATATATCAGTAAAAAAGGCAAAGAGATGTGTCATTCTATAATAATACCAATTGGTAGAAAAATAAGACAATCAATTTTACAAGAACAAAGAAGATTAGCTTTAAAAGCAAAATTAGGGAAATAATGTCAAATGCCAGCCGTTAGTAGAAAAGGTGATAGTTTATCTACTGGTCATATTTGTACCGGTACAACAACCTTAGATACACCAGGTCAAGGTACAGTATTTGCAAATAGTATATTAGTTGCAAGAATTGGTGACCCTACTGTACCACATCCTAATCCACCAGCACCACCTTGTCCAGACCATGTAGCAAATGTAAATGTAGGTTCGCCTAATGTGTTTGCTGTTGGTATTGCAGTTGCAAGAATAGGTGATAGTGCAGACGCTGGCGCAATGACAAGTGGTTCTGGTAATGTTTTCGCAAACGGTTAGAAAAACCTTATAAATATCCGTATGGCAGTCTATGATTCACAAACACAAAGTAAGAGTACACGAAATTCCAGACAGTTTCGAGATATTGACTTAGACTTTAATAGAAATGCAGTTACAAATGATGTGGCTGTTGTTGAAGATGTGGTTGCCGTTAAAAGGTCAGTTAAGAATTTAATACAGACTAACTTTTACGAAAGACCTTTTCATCCAGAATTAGGTTGTGGTATTAGAGAGTTGTTATTTGAAAACTTTACACCAATGACCAGGATTTTTCTACAAAGAAAAATAGAAGAAGTTTTGATTAACTATGAACCAAGAATTAATTTACAAAATGTTGCTGTTGATGATGACCAAGATAACAATAGATTAGTTGTTGATATTTATTTTTATGTAGTAGGTGTACCAGGTCCTCAAACAGTATCAACATTTTTACAAAGGGTAAGATAATAAATGTCAAATAAACTAGTAGTTTCTGATTACGATTTTGACGCAATCAAACTAAACTTAAAATCCTTTTTACAAGGTCAAACACAATTTCAAGACTATGACTTTGAAGGTAGTTCTTTAAATATTCTTTTAGATATTTTATCTTACAACACACATTATCTTGCTTACTTAGCCAACATGGCAACAAACGAAGTATATCTTGATAGTGCAGATATAAGAAACAACATTGTATCGTTAGCAAAGATGATTGGTTACACACCATCATCACCTAAGGCGCCTATGGCCTCTATTGACATTAAAGTTAATAATGCTACAGGCACAAACATTACAATGAACAAAGGTACAATTTTTACAACAAGTGTTGATAATGTTTCATATCAATATGTAACAAACTCAGATATCACAATTACACCGGCAAATGGTGTTTATAATTTTTCTGGTGTTCCTATTTACGAAGGTTCTTTAGTAACTTTTAAATATACTGTTGACAGTACAGATGTAGACCAAAAGTTTATTTTACCAAATGCTAATATTGATACAACAACTCTTTTAGTTAAAGTTCAAAATAGTTCTAGCGATACAACTACAAACACATATTCATTAGCAGGTGGTTATAATAATGTTGACGCAAGTTCAAAAGTTTATTTCATACAAGAAAGTCAAGACGGTAAATTTGAAGTTTATTTTGGTGACGGTATAAATGGTATTTCATTATCAGACGGTAATATTGTAATACTAGAATATATTGTAACAAATAAAGATTTATCTAATGGCGCTAGTTCATTTTCATTATCAGGAACAATAGGTGGATTTTCAGATGTAACAATTACAACTAATTCTAATTCACAAGGTGGTTCTGAAAGTGAATCAGATGAATCAATCAGACATAACGCACCTTTACAATATGCAGCTCAAGACAGAGCAGTTACAACAACAGATTACGAAAGTTTAGTACAATCAATTTATCCTAATGCATTATCAGTAAGTGCATGGGGTGGTGAAGATGATGAAACACCGAGATATGGTATTGTAAAAATAGGAGTTAAAGCTGCTTCAGGTTCTACTTTGACAGAAACTACAAAAGCAGATATTGTTAATAAATTAAAACCATATAATGTTGCTTCAGTTGCCCCACAAATTGTTGACCCCGAAACTACTTCGGTCTTATTAACATCAACTGTTAAGTATAATACAGGCACAACAACTAAATCAAGTGATACTTTAAAATCAGAAATTACAACAGCTGTTACAAACTATAATACAAATACACTACAAAAGTTTGATTCAGTTTATAGACACTCAAAACTAACTGGTTTAATTGACTCTGTTGATACTAGTATTTTATCTAACATCACAACAATTAAAATTAGAAAAGAATTTACACCTACACTAACAGCTTCTAACAAATATGATATTTACTTTAGAAACTCATTATTTAATCCTCATTCAGGACATAATTCAGTAATGGGTGGTATTTTATCTTCTACAGGTTTCAAAGTTACAGGTAGTGACTTAGAACAATTTTTAGATGATGATGGCCAAGGTAATGTAAGAAGATATTATTTAGCTTCAGGTATTAGAACATACTCAAATGAAACACAAGGTACAATTAGTTACACGACAGGACAAATTACACTTAACTCTTTAAATGTTGCTTCAATATCAAATATTAGAGGTGTAACATCAACTACAATCGAATTAACAGTAACACCAAACTCTAATGATGTTGTTCCTGTTAGAGACCAAATTATAGAAATTGACATTTCTAATTCTATCATAACTGTAGAAACAGATTCATTTGTAGGAGGTTCCGCTGACGCTGGCGTAGGCTATACGACAACATCAAGTTACTAATGAACAATGGCAAAATTTAATGATAAAATATCAACAATACTTAACAGTCAGCTACCAGAGTTTGTCGTTGCTGACCACCCTAAGTTTGCCGAATTTCTTAAAGTCTATTATCAACTTTTAGAATCAGCAGAATTATCAATTGATACTATCGAAGGCACAGATGGTATTTTACTTCAATCAGAAACAGGTCAAACAAACAATTTAGTTTTAAACTCTAGTAGTAAAGGTACCGCTAGAACATTACTAGACGCTGGTGACAAAATACTATTAGAAGAATCTACTTATGGTAAATTTGTTAGAAGTGAAACAGTTACAGGTCAAACTTCAAAAGCAACTGCTATTGTATTAGTTGAAGATATCACAAATAATAGATTAATAATTTCATCACAAGATAAATTTGTTTCTGGTGAAATTATTGTAGGTGCAGTTTCAGGCGCTCAAGCAAATATTACTAATTATAAACCTAATCCAGTTAATAACATTGTTGACTTGGTTAATTTTAGGGACCCCGATAATGCTATAGGTTATTTCTTATCAAACATGAGAGATGAGTTTTTAGCAACTCTTCCAGAAAATTTAGCTGCCGGTGTAGATAAAAGAAAGTTAATTAAAAATATTAAGTCAATGTACAGAGCAAAAGGTTCTGTTCGTGGACATGAAATGTTTTTTAGAATATTATTTGGTGAAAACTCTGAAACAATTTATCCTAGAGAACAAATGCTTAAAGCTTCTGATGGTCAATTTGATTCATTAAAAGTATTAAGAGTTATTGCTTCTGTTGGTGACGCTAATAAATTAGTTGGTAGAACAATAACAGGTAGTACATCTAGTGCAACTGCTATTGTAGAAAACACATCACAGTTTCAAATTGGTGATAGTACAGTTACACAATTAATTTTAAATGCCGATAGTGTTCAAGGCACATTTGTAGTTAGTGAAGAAATTACAGGTACTACAAGTGATAATGACGATTATTTTATTAAGGCAAATATAACCGGTATTCCAGGTAATAAAAATATTATAAATGATGGTTCACTTAACTCGACTACAGATACAATATCATTAACTGCCGGTGGAGAGGGTGCATTATTTCAAGTAGAAGAAATAGGTCCTGGTTCTATTACAGAAATTATTATTGACAATGCAGGAACAGGATATAACATTGGCGACTTATTAACATTTACAAATACTGGTTCAGGTGGTGGTAATGCCGCTGGATTTGTTAAAGTTGTAAATGGTGGTATTGCTGACCAAAATGGGTCTACAGCTTCTGCTACAGGTGTCGAAGATAGAATTGTACTTGAAGATGAAACTACAAGTGGCGACTCATATGCAGGAAAAAGATTAATACAAGAAAAATTTACAGACTTACAAACTATTGATGAATTGTTTATAACAAATGGTGGTAATCAATACACTACATTACCTAAAGTATCAGTAACATCATCTACAGGTAGTAATGCAGTTGTAAAAGCATATGGTGATGATATTGGTAAAATTGTAAAAGTCAAAACTGTAGAATTAGGTAGAAGTTATGAACAGTCACCAACACCACCTACATTAGGTTTCTTTAATAACGGTATTGTGACAAATGTATCGGGAACATTTCTTAAAACAAATAGTATAACAAGTTCATCTGGTGGTTCAGGTAAAATTGTTAATCTTGACGCAGATAGAGGTCTATTAAAAATAAAAGATGTAACAGGTACTTTTGATGTCAACGACACATTAACATCCGCTACATCAGGAACATGTACACTTAAAAAATTAGATGTTTCTAGTGCTTCAGTAGAAGTGGTATCAACCTCAGATACAGATGGTGCATTTATTAGTGAAAGAGGTAAACTTTCTGAAACTACTATGAGAGTACAAGATAGTTTATACTATCAAGATTATTCTTATGTTATTAAAGTTGGACAATCAATTGCTAGATGGCGTGACGCATTTAAAAAGACAATGCACACAGCAGGTTTTTATTTTACAGGTCAAGTAGATATTGAATCAAAAATTACTGTAACTGCTGGTGGTCCTGTTAAAGGTGTAACTTCAGGCAGAGAAGAAGTACCATTCTTACAAATTGCAAATACTATTTTCTTAACAGTATTTGGTAGAAGATTAGGAACAAATAGTGACGGTACATCATTAAGACCAAACGCACATTTAAGAAGTGAAAAAATAGATGTTAGTAATGATTTTGAAGAACCTTTTTCTTCTACTACAAGAGATTTGACTGTTACAAGAGAAGATATAGAAATTGACTATTTAAGTAGACCAAGAAATATAATTGTAGATGGTTCAGGAGTAAGACATGATGTAAGAAGTGGTTATGCATACGGTGGTCCTAGATATAGTTCACTAAATAGATACGGTAATACAGCATTCGGTACAAGTTCTCCTAATTCATATGCAAACACATTTCAAAATTTAAATGCATTAAGAGTAACAGGTACTAAAACTGCTCTTGACGGTCAACCAGTACCTATATTTTTGTTGACTTCCAATGCAGTTGGTAAAACACTTAGTATGAAATATGCGTTTCCTACATCAACAGCATTTAACCAAGACTTGTTTAGTAACACATTAACTAAATTTGACACAACAACTAAAACATTTGATGATACAACACCATAAAAACTTTATAAATAGTATAAGAGATAACGGATAAACATGGCAAAACAAACAATAAATCGAGGTAGTTCAGCAAACGACGGAAATGGTGATAACCTCCGTGACGGTGCTAATAAAGTCAATTTAAACTTTGACGAAATCTATACAGCTATAGGTGATGGTACTACAGTCAACGGTACTATTAAAATAGCTGATGATACTTCTACGGTAATGACCTTATCTGCTAACGGTGAAACTGTTAGATTATTAGGTGGTACTGGTATTACTTCAACAATTTCAGGTAATAACTTAACATTAGCAGTTGACGGTACAGTTCTTTCTGCTTCTCAAAGTTCAACTCTTACAAATAAAACTATTAACGGACCTGATAACACACTTACAAATATTGCAAACGGTTCATTATCAAATTCTACTATAACACTTACAGGTGATTCAGGTAGTACAGCAATTGACTTAGGTGATACACTTACTGTAAACGGCACAGCAAATCAAATTACAACTGCTCAATCTGGTGATACTTTAACTTTAAGTTTACCAAGTGCTGTTACTGTACCAGGTAGTTTAACTGTAACAGGAAACTTTACAGTAAACGGTACTCAATCAGTTATTGACTCTACTACAATTGAAGTAACAAATTCATTTACATTTGAAGGAACAACCTCAGATGACCACGAAACTGTTTTGACTGTAGAAAATCCTACAGCAGATAGAACAGTTACAATACCAAATGCGACAGGTACTATTGTATTAAAAGATACTACAGATACTTTAACAAATAAAACAATCGCAGCTGGTTCAAATACTATTTCAGGATTAGTAAATGCTAATTTATCTGGTTCGGCTGGAATTGTAAATGCTAATTTAGCAAACTCAACAGTTACTATAGGTGGTACTTCGGTATCTCTAGGTGCTACAGCAGCTACAGTTACAAACTTGGCTTTAACAGGTACCTCAGGCATATCAGGAACAGGTGCTATTGACACAACAAGTTCAGGAAATAAATTAAGATTTAACTTTGCAAATACAGGTGCTTTACCAACAGCTGCAACTTACGAAGGTATGTTTGCATACGATATTGGTGGTAATAATCCATATGTTGCAGACTCAGGTGGTTGGGTAAAAATATTAACAGAAAACTCTTCTATTGCAGATATATCAAATGTAGCTTCTATTGGTAGTATATCGGCAGGACAAGGTTTAGTTTGGAACGCAGGTGGTTATTTTGAACCAGGTAGTGTAGGTGGCGGTGGTTATACAGCAGGTACCGATTTAGATTTACAAGGTGCTGACCCACAAGACGCAGGTTATTTTGGTTTTAGGTCACCAGATGATTCAGTAGTAAAAACTATTGTTGTAACTGTTGCTTCAAAAACAACTGAACATTATCATCACGGTACAGGTTCATCAAGTGGTTATGTATTAGACGGTCATGAATCACCAGCATTAATTTTAGCACCAGGAAAATATAAGTTTGACCAAGCAGATTCTTCAAACTCTGGTCATCCATTATTATTTTATAATCAAGCAGATAAAACAGGAGCATATACAACTGGAGTTACAACATCAGGAACACCAGGTAATGCAGGTGCTCACACTACTATAGAAATTGACTTTACAAGTGTAGGTCCAATTCATTATCAATGTTCAGCTCATGCACATATGGGTCATGTTATTTCTATGCCTCATACTGGTAGAAGAAAACTAAATATTACTACCGATAAAACAAATACAGGTGATGGTTCTGATACAACAGTAACTTGTTTAGCAGGTACTACAGTTGATACTGTATTAGTTTTTGTAAATGGTATTTGTTTAACACCAACAGATGACTACACAATTTCGGGAACAACATTAACATTTGTAGCGGCTCCGGCTGCTTCAGCAGAAATAGTATTAAGGTACCTAGGATAATAATATGGCAGAAAGTAACGCAAGTAAATTCGCAAAAAGAGTAAACTCTGACGGTAAATTAAAGTATGGAGATTTATCAGATGTAACAGTATCTAGTTCGGATCCTACTAATAGTATTAATCCATCGTCTGGATTAGGTCATCAATGGGTTAACACAACGACCGGTGAATCATATTCACTTACAGACGCTACATCAAATCAAAATAAATGGGTTAATAAAGGTACTGGTTCAGGTGATGTCACATATTTTCCTGGCTTAACTAAATTATTTATGATTGGTGGTGGAGGAGGTGGTGCTAGTGATATGTCTGGTGGCGGTGGTGCTGGCGGACTTCTTAATTTTACAGGTTATAGAGGACCAATTGCATACGGCACATCATATACTATTACAATAGGTTCAGGTGGAGCTGCACAGTCAGCCTCATCAGGTCCTGGAGATAACGGTAATAACACAACAGCTTTTGGTGAAACTGCCGGTGGTGGTTTTGGAGGAAAAGCATCCGGAGGTTCTGGAGGTGGTGGAAGTGCAGGTGGTGGTGATAGTGGTTCTGCTGCTATAGCTGCTAGTGCTTCACTTTATACATCAGGTACAGGTTATTCAAATGATGGTGGTGCCAACTTAGGAAATCCAGGTGCTGGAGGTGCAGGTGCTGGAGGCAATGGTTTAGGTGGTAATGGTAATTCATCAGGAAATGGTGATGGCGGAGCTGCAGGTCCAGGATTACAAATTGCTAATGTTTACAATGGTTCAGATAATTATTATTGGGCTGGCGGTGGCGGTGGTCCTGGTTATGGTTCAGACGAAGACGGCGCTGCTGGAGGAATTGGCGGCGGTGGCGGAGGTGGAATTTTTAGAACCTCTGGTTCTGGTACAGGTGGTGCTGGTGGTGGTTCTGCTTTAAATAATGGTACTGCTGGTAATGGTAACAATGACGCTACAAATGGTGGTGACGCAGGTGCTAATACAGGTTCAGGTGGAGGAGGTTCTTCACACCAAGGCGGTGGAGAAACTTCAGCAAGAGGTGGTGATGGAGGTTCTGGAATAGTTTGTATTGTTATACCTGATTCTTATCCAGCGGCTACAACTTCAGGAAGTCCTGTAACAACAACAACAGGTGGTTATAGATACTATGCTTTTACAAGTTCTGGTACAATAACCTTTAATCAATCGTAGGATATAAAAATGAGTAAATATGCAAGAATTAATACCCTAACAAGAAAAGTTGTTAAAGTAATTGAAGCTGATTCTAATTATGTTGATAACTTGCCTGATTTTGATTTATGGACGCCAACATCTATTGAAACAACTAAAAAAGTAGCAGGTATTGGTGACACTTATGATGTTGATAATAACAATTTTAAAAGTCCTCAACCTTATAATTCATGGGTGTTTAATAACACAAGCTGGAATTGGGAGGCGCCAACAGCAATGCCTAGTCAATCAGCATTAGAAGTCTATAGTTGGGATGAAGACACTACTTCATGGAAAGAAGAATAACAATATGATTAAAACTTGTATAAATAGTATTAAGGAAGAAATAAAATAATATGCCAGCAATAATTACAGACAAATTTAGAATTCACAATAGTGAACAGTTCCAAGAAGCTTTCTCAGAAACTTCAGGAAACACTATGTATCTTGGTATTGGTAGACCTCAAGCATTTGCAACAGCAACGAGAGGTGACGCTAGAACAAATAATGAAGGTACTGACACAGCACCTTTGACACCTGCTGATAACTTAAATGCTCAACATTTTCCTTTTGACGACCTTATGGCGGCAAAAAAGATTGCGGCTTCAGATGTTACCTTTGCAATTCCAAGAAGAAACTGGTCAACAGGTACAACTTACGATATTTACAGACATGACTATGGAGAATTTGCGACAGGTACTACAACTGCTATTACAGCCAACGGTGGTGCGTCAACTTTACATGACTCAGCATTTTATGTATTAACAGCTGCTAGAAATGTTTACAAGTGTTTAGACAATGATGGTAATACTGCTTCGACAGTAGAACCAACAGGTACAAATCCATCAGTTGTTCTTACGACCTCAGATGATTATAAGTGGAAATTTATGTACACACTATCTGCTTCACAACAAGCAAACTTTTTATCAACAGACTTTATGGCAGTCGCTACAGATAGTTCAGTAGCTTCGGCTGCTGTTGACGGAGCAATAGATATAATTAAAATTAAAACTGCCGGTTCAGGTGGTACAAACGGTACACATACTAACATTGACATTAGAGGTGATGGTACAGGTGGTAAAGCTTCAGTAACAGTATCATCTGGTGCAGTAACAGCAGTATCAGTCACAACTCCAGGAACAGGTTATACTTTTGCTACAATAAGTAACGCACAAATCGTAACTGCCGGTGCAACAAATTTGACAGGTGCAGAATTAGATGTAATTGTTCCACCAAAAGGCGGACACGGTAAAAATGCCATTGAAGAATTAGGTGGATTTTATGTAATGATGAATACATCACTAGAGGGTACTGAAAGTGGTAACTCAGGCGACTTAACAGTTGCAAACGACTTTAGAAAAATTACTTTAATTCGTGACCCTAACGCAGGTGGTTCAGTTGCTACAGCAACAACACTAAGAGCTACTAAAGCAATTAATTTAACTGGAGTATCAGGTAGTTATGTTGTAGATGAAAAAATTACACAATCTTCAACAGGTGCAATTGGAAAAGTTGTAGAATGGGATTCAACAAACAAAATTTTATACTACATTCAAACAAGACACACAAATGAGGGTATTGACACTAACGGAAACCAAACAGCATTTACTGGAACAAATGTTGTGTCAGGTGCCGGTGGTGCTTCGGGAACACCAACAACATCAACTAGCACTATAGATAGTGTGTCATTTACAAGTGGTTATTCTGCTTCAGAAATTGACCATGACTCTGGTGATATTCTTTATATTGAAAACAGAGCACCTATTACAAGAGCTGCTGACCAAACAGAGAATATAAAACTGGTAATAGAATTTTAGGAGAGTTAAATGCCAAGTCCAACTGACTTTAACCTCTCACCTTACTATGATGACTTTAGCGAGTCTAAGAATTTTCATAGAATTCTTTTTAGACCGTCATTTGCAGTTCAGGCAAGAGAGTTAACACAATCACAATCAATTCTACAAAATCAAGTAGAAAGAGTATCAGACCATCTTTTTGAAAAAGGTGCAATGGTTATTCCTGGTGAAATTGGATATAACATTAATTACTATGCTGTTAAGTTAACTTCATTTACAGATTCAGCCGCAGTTGGTGTTACATTAGCAAATTTTGTTGGACTACAATTGACAGGCCAAACTTCAGGTGTTGTTGCAAAAGTAATCAATCAAGTAGCAACAGACGGTACTGACCCTAACACACTATTCGTACAATACGAAACTTCAGGCACAAATAATACTTCTACAAAATTTACAGCTGGTGAAACAATATCAGTTGCAACAACTTTATCAGGAACAGCTACAACTGTTTCTGCTGTTGTTAATACATGTCATACAGGTGCGGCTGCTTATGTTGCTGAAGGTGTTTATTACATTAACGGTTTTCATGTAGAGGTTGCCGAACAAACTTTAATCTTAGACAAATATACTAATACACCATCATACAGAGTTGGTCTATTAGTTACTGAATCTTTTGTAACACCAAATGATGATGTCAGTCTAAATGATAATGCACAAGGAACATCAAATCAAAATGCTCCAGGCGCTCACAGATTTAAAATTGCATTAACACTTACAAAGAAAACTCTCACAGCGGTAGATGACGCAAACTTTGTAGAGTTGTTAAGATTAAAAGCAGGTATTTTACAAAACCAAGTAAGAACAACAGACTATGCAGTATTAGAAGATACACTTGCTCGTAGAACATTTGACGAGAGTGGTGACTATGCAGTAAGAGATTTTGATTTAGATATCAGAGAACATTTAAAAACTGGTAATAACAGAGGTATTTACACATCAGCTAACGGTGGTTTAGAAACTAAACTAGCATTAGGATTAGGTACAGGTAAAGCATATGTTAAAGGTTATGAAATTGAAACAATTGGTACTACATTTATTAATTTAAATAAGGCTAGAGATTTTGATACACAAAATAATTTTACTACTAAATTTGATGTAGGTAACTTTGTTAATGTTACAAATATATTTGGTTCGCCAGATGTAGGTTTTGTATCAGGTTCTACAGAAGCATTTAAAAGAATTAACCTTTATGATACTTTAACAAGTTCAAGAGGTACAGAGAACGCAGGTTCAGGCGCTAGTATAACTTCAATTGGTCGTGCTAAGTCAAAAGGTTTTCAATATGTAACTGGTTCTGCTTCAGCATTTACATTTGCTAGTTCATCATTAACAAGTGCAATTTACAGACATTACATGTTTGACATTAACATGTTTACACACTTAAATGTTACATCAAACACGGCATTTACAACAGGTGAAACTGTAACAGGTGGTACTTCAAAAGCTACAGGTACAGTAGAAAGTTTAAAAACAGTAACAGCCGTTTCTGCTTCAGCAATTACTGTTGCAAATCCTGGTGTAGTTACAGCAAACGGTCACGGTCTAAAAGAAGGACAACAAATTAAATTTAGTGCTATTAGTGCTGCCATTGGCGGCGCTGCTATGACAACTAGTCAAGTATTTACTGTTAGAAATCCAGCTACAAACACTTTTGAATTATTTGGTTCTGACGGAACAACATCTCAAAATGTTACTGCTTTTACATCAGCAGGAAATGTTTTACATGGTGTTGTAGTAGTATCAAGTACAAACGGTGGATTTGTTGCAGGTGAAACAATTACAGGTGGCACATCAGGTAATACAGCAATTATTCAAGCAGACGCAGTTGGTCAAAAAGGTGTTACTTCATACGACTTCTCATCTACAAAACAAATTGGTATGGCAGGTTCTCCAGCCTATACAGCTGATGTATCAAGAAGTGCAACATACGGAGAAAGTTTACAAATTACTGGTAATGTTTCAGTTGCAAATAGTAATGCTTCTGTTACAGGTTTTGGTACTTTATTTAATACAGAATTGAAAAAAGGAGATGAAATTACAATCTCTACAGACGCAGGTGGAACAGTAACTAAAATTGTAGAAGCTATTATATCCAATACTTCTTTAACTTTAACATCTACCGTTGGTAGTTCAGATGTTTCCTCTAAATCAGTTGCAACAAGAAATAGAGGTAAACTACAAGATTCAAATAAAAATGTATCTATATTTAAATTACCTAATGAAGCAGTTAAGACTTTAAAAACTACTACTAATTCAGGTATTACAGATACAAACTTTAAAGTAAGAAGACAGTTTATAAAACAGTTATCTTCAGGTTCAGGTCAAATCTCAGCAGGTACAAATGAAACTTTTGCAAGTTTGGCTGAAGGAGATTTTACTGTATCAATTAAAGCTATTGGTTCAGCTTCAGCTGGTGCTAACGGAAACATCCTTAGTTTAACAGGTAACAATGCTAATGGCAATCCTATATTCACACTATCAGGTTCTCCGACAGGAAAAACACTTGACTTAGATTTTGGTACGGCTTATGCAGACGCAGAATTAAAAATTATTGCAACAGTAAATCGTTCAGTTGCAGGTTCAAAAACTAAAACTTTAAATAGTGCTTCAACATTGGCAGTTTCTACACAAGCTACAATAGAAAGTGGTGTAATAGGATTAGCGAAAGCAGATGTATTTAAAATTAATAGTGTTTTTATGGCACCTGATTTTAGTACAGCAGCTACAACAAGTCATACAGATATAACAAGTAGATTTGAATTAGACACAGGTCAAAGAGATAACTTCTATGACATTGGTAGAATTAAATTAAAGACAGGTGAATTAACACCAACAGGTAGATTACTTGTTAACTTTGATTTCTTCTCTCATGGTTCAGGAGATTACTTTGATGTTGACTCTTATTCAGGTGTTGTTTCATACGCTAGTATACCAGAATATAAATCAGATACTACAGGACAATCATTTCAATTAAGGGATTGTTTAGACTTTAGACCTAGAGTTGATGACGCAAGTACAATTAATTCAGGTGGCCAAGATAGAAGTTTTGATGGTTCAGGTGCTTCAACAGTAGATGTTGTTAAATTTGGTGATGATGTAACTACAGATTTTGAATTCTATCTATCAAGAATTGATAAAGTATTTTTAGATAAAGATGGTAAATTTAAAGTTGTTGAAGGTGCGTCTTCATTAGACCCACAACTTCCTAAAGCTTTAGACGGTGCAATGCATTTATACACATTGTCACTAGCACCATTTACTTTATCTACCGAAGAGATTGAAATAGATACAGTTGATAATCGAAGATATACTATGAGAGATATTGGCAGATTAGAAAAACGAATAGAAAATATTGAATACTATACTCAATTATCTTTATTAGAAACTCAAACACAATCTTTACAGATACAAGACGCAGATGGTTTTGATAGATTTAAAAATGGATTTATTGTAGATAACTTTACCGGTCATGGTATTGGTGATGTTGGTAACTTAGACTATAGAATTGCAATGGATATGGCTTCAGGTGAAGCAAGACCTATTTGTAAAACAGATTCAGTTCAGTTAGTTGAAGCTGATGATGATGGTACAGCAATTCTATCTACAGATAGAACAGATAATAATTATGCAAAAACTGGTGATTTAATTACACTTCCTTATAGTGAAGAAACACTAATTGACCAACCTTTTGCAAGTAAATTTTTAAATGTTAATCCTTTCAATGTATTCACATGGGTTGGTACTGTAGAGTTAGACCCAGCAGGAGATGAATGGAAAGAAACGGAGAGAGTACCGGAGTTGGTAGTTAACCAACAAGGTATGTTTGACACTATGGCTGCCAATTTAGGCAATCCTAACTTAGCTGAGATACAATTAGGTACAGTATGGAACGAATGGCAAGATAATTGGGTAGGTGCTCCTGTAGAAGTAGGTACTAGAAATATCGGTGGTCAAAGAAGAGAACAAACTTTTGCTAGAGGTGTTCCAAGAAGAGTATTACAAACACAAGAAATTACAACAGCACAACAAACTAACCAAACAAGAACAGGTGTTAGAAGTGTATTTGTACCACAGGTTGTTAGACGGTCAATGGGTGACAGAATTCTTAATGTTGCATTTATACCATTCATTAGAAGTAGAACAGTAAACTTTACAGGTACAAGATTTAAACCAAACACAAGAGTTTTTCCTTTCTTTGAAAATATTGATATATCAACTTATGTTACACCTACAGGTGGTTCATTAGGTGGTAATTTAGTATCAGACGCCAACGGTGCATTATCAGGTTCGTTTGCTATACCTGACCCCTCAGTTGATTCAAATCCAAGATGGCGTACAGGTACAAGAGTATTCAGATTAACAAGTTCATCAACTAACGATTTAAATTCGGAAGTAGAAACAGCAGGTGAAGGAGATTATTCTGCTAGAGGTACTTTAGATACTGTTAGAGAAACAATAGTTTCAACAAGAGAACCTAGACTTGTAAGAGAAAACACAACAGAAAATAGAACAATTGCAAGAACATCAACTAGAAGAACCGACAGACAAGTTGGTTGGTGGGACCCTCTTGCTCAAACATTCTTAATTGATGATGAAGGTGGTGTATTTGTTACTTCACTTGATATATATTTTCAATCTAAACCAGATACTACAGACTCACAAGTTCCTGTAACACTACAAATTAGAGAAGTTAAGAATGGTTATCCATCTACAAACATTTTACCTTTCTCAGAGGTATCAATAAATCCAACAGCTGTGACATCAAGTACAGACGCTAGCGTTGCTACTACATTTACATTCCCTAGTCCTGTATTCATTCAAGAAAATACAGAGTATGCATTTGTATTGTTAGCAAACTCACAAGAGTACAATGTATATGTGTCAAGAGTTGGTCAAACTAATTTAGGTTCTGATAGAACAATCTCTCAACAACCTTATGCTGGTGTTTTATTCAAATCACAAAACGGTTCAACATGGACTGCTGAACAAAATGAAGACATTAAGTTTAAAATGAAGAGAGCTGAATTTGAAAATGTAACAGGTAATGTAACATTAGTAAATGACACTTTACCTAGTAAAACATTAAAAGCAAATCCTTTAAGAACAACAAGTGGTTCGGATGTAATTAGAGTATTCCATAATAGTCATGGTATGCATGGCACATCAAACAATGTGACCATATCAGGATTAGGTGCAAGTACAACTTATAACGGAATCACAGGTTCATCTATCAACGGAACATACACAAGTATTTCAAATGTTACTTTAGATAGTTATGATATTCAAATTGCAGATAGTTCAACTGCTACATCATCAGGAGATATGGGTGGTAGTTCAGTTGTTGCAACACAAAATAGATTGTATGATGTATCAATGCTAAACATTCAAACAATGACTGTGCCTGATACAAACATTAGTTATTCAATTAGACCAACAAGTGGTAAATCAATTCACGGTGCTGAAACAGAGTTTTCATTAGCAGCAACATCTAGTGCAGTTAATGTAGTAGCAAATGACAATATTTACTTTGAAGCTCCAAATATGGTTGCAAGTGATATTAACCAAACTAACGAAATGTCTGGTAGTAAATCTCTATTTGTAAATTGTACATTGACAACTTTAAACACAAAAGTTTCACCTGTAATTGATACACAAAGAATTAGTATGATTGCAATTCAAAACAGATTAAATAGTCCTACAACTGGCAATACACCAAACTTTAAAGATGATGAACAATCAAGTGGTTCTTCATCAGCGGCTATTTACTGTACAAGACCAATTGTACTAGATAATCCATCTACATCAATAGAAGTAAGACTTACTTCAAATGTAAGAGCTTCTGCCGAAGTTGAAGTTTATTTCAGAGGCACATCTGCTGAAGAAGTTAGAGATATAAAAGATTTAAGTTGGACACCTTTCAATGGTAATGGTAGTGAAGATGTTACAGTAGCACCAGCAGAGTCAAATAATCAGTTTAAAGAATACAAATATAGTGCAAGTGCTATATCAGATTTCACAGCATTTCAAATTAAGATTGTTATGAAAGGTACTAACTCAGCACATGCACCTAGAGTAAAAGATTTAAGAGGAATTGCATTGGCGGTATAATATGGCTACTTTAAAAAATGAAAGATTAAAAGTTGAAGGACATACACATCTAGTTAGAGAGATTACTTCTAGTGGTATTGTCAATACTAATACAACTGAATATGAAATTTACATGAAACGAATTAAATCAAGAGAACAACACGGTGACCAAATTAGAACAGCGGTAAAAGACATAAATAATTTAAAGACTGAATTAAGAGAAATAAAAGGTTTACTAAAAGAGATAATCAATGGCAGTTAAAAACATAGCAGTAACAGATACGCTAGAAACATTTAGAACCACATTTAACGATTTGGCTCTTAATGATATGGGCGATATTGCAACATTAAGTGGCGCTATTAGTGCAACTACTTTAGTTGGTGCTATGAATGAAACTATTAGTATTGCCACATCATCAGCTGGTTTTACAATTGAAGATAGTACATCTTCTCAACAGATTGTTGGTGGTGGTGATATATTACGAGTATTTGGTACTTCAAATGAGATTGAGGCAGTTGTAAGTGCGACAGACTTATTAACAATTGGTTTGCCAAATGCAGTTTCTATTACAACCTCTGTTACAGCACCTACTGTATCAACAGGCAATATGTCATTAACAAATGGTTCTATTACAGATTCAAGTGGTGCAATATCTTTCGGTAATGAAAATTTAACTACTACAGGAACAATTAATGGCGGTGCAATAACTGGTACAAGTATTACAGGTTCAGGTGCAACACACACATTAGGTACAATAGAGATTTCAGGTAATACAATCAGGTCTACCGATTCAACTACTATTATTATCAATGACGCTTTAACAGTTAACAATCCTTTAGTAGCTGGTGTTACAACAATTAATCCAACAGGTACAAGTAACATTACATCATCAACAGGATTTACAGTATTTGGTTCTACGCTTGTTTTAGCTCAAAATCAATTTATCGCATTTGAAGGAGCGTCAAATAATGATTTTGAAACTACATTAACTGTTACTGACCCCTCAGCAGATAGAACAATTACATTACCAAACGAAACAGGTACAGTTATCACAACAGGTTCAACAGACGCCGTATCAGAAACAATGATGGCTAATGACGCAATCGGACAAAATGAATTAAAATCTGTAGTGTCATTAATTATTTACAACTCATCTGGAACGCCGTTGAAAACAATCTTCGGTGCAGGTGCATAAGAATGGAAATATATAATGGCTGTAAGAACACCACTCTATAATAACTCAGGCAATTTGCAACAAATGACCACAGCGATGGTCACAGAAATTGTTAAACAAACAGTTTATCAATACTCAACCGACCCCTCGGTTGTTTTAAGTGTTGTAAGTTCTGGTGGTAATTTAACTGGACTTTCTGATACTAGATTACAGGCAGGTTCTCAATCAACAAGTGCTACATCAGCGCCTAGTGAGGGAACAACAGCAGAGCCTTCAACAGTCACAGTATCATATGATAAGATTACATCTACAAGTACAGGTGGTTCAGATACTACAGATAGCGGTAAAACTTTTCCAGTTTATCTTGATGGTTTAAATAATATTCAAGCAATGACTAAACAAGATATGTTGGATACATTTATACACCCAGCAATCGACTTGTTGTCAGCAGCTAGTACAACAACTGACCAAGCAGGTACATATCAAATATCTACAAGTGCAAGTTTATCAGGAAATACAGCCGTTTCAGGTACACCAGTTTTTGTTGACACAAGAGCAAATACAGGCGCTTATACTTCAGGTTCTATACCAGAAACATTAGACCAACCTACTACAATTAATTCTTATTACTTACAAAGAATAAATGGTACTGATACATCATACACACTACCAATAATAATTGATGGTAGTAATAATTTACAAATTTCACCGGAAGCTTCATTTGAAACCATATTAAAAAATATGGTAAAGTATTCAGCAGTAAATGATACAAATTTTAGAATTAGTTATTCAATTAACGGTTCAGGAAGTAATAGAGGTTCAGGTATGGTAGATACTAGACTAGATGGCTCTGGTAATTATCAAACTAGATTTGTTAATGCAAACGACTATCGAGCTCAAGAATTTCCTAACGGAACAGCACAAACAATAAACACATACTTTTTAAAAATACACAAATCTTAATTATGAGAACACATGAATATATTAGTTACAGGCCATAAAGGCTTTATAGGCACAAACCTATTTCCCATATTAAAATCCAGATTTTCTGATAATGTCATTGGTTTAGATATTAAAGACGGAAATGATTTACTCACATGTGAATTACCACAAGCGGATGTAATTATACATCTTGCAGGTCTTTCAGGTGTAAGACAATCATTAGATAACCCTACAGAATATTGGAAACAAAATGTAATAGTAAGTCAAAGACTATTTGACCACTATGCTGGTAAAAGAATTATGTATGCAAGTTCAAGTACGGCATATGAACCTTGGAGAAATCCTTATGCATTAAGCAAACATGCAATTGAACAGATTGCACCACCAAATAGTTTAGGTATGAGATTTACAACTGCTTATGGACCTGGTGGTAGAGAACAAATGTTAATACCTAAGATATTAAGAAATGATATTCAATGGATAAACACCAATCATAAAAGAGATTTTATACATGTCAATGATTTAATTGACGCCGTACATATGTTAATATCAGAAAGACAAATAAATGGTATTATAGATATTGGTTCTGGCACTTCACATCAAATTACAGATTTAATGAAACACTTTGGTATAGATTTTGAAGGTAAAATAGGTGGCGAAAACGAAAGACTTGATAACAAAGCTAATATAGAATTATTAACTAAATATAAATGGAAACCATTTTATGATTTATACAAATACATTGAAGAAAATAGGAGTGTGAATTAATGCAAGTAACTAGAGAAAATTATATTACTGCTCGATATACTGATAATGCAAAAAAGATTGTAGAGATATTATATAAAGAAGGCGACAAAGTAATACCACATATCATAGAACACGATACTGAACATTCTGATTGGCAAGAGTTAATGACTATTACCAACTTAGATGAAATACACTTAAACACACATAACTATATAAAACAATCTCAAAAAGACTTTAAGAAAATGGTAATGAAAATTGCTAAAGAAGATGGCCTTGTAAAAGAAGTGGTCGCAGAGTTAAGTACCCAATTCTATGATGAGGTGTTTGAGTTCTTTTTTAATTATAATGATAAACATAAAGAAATGTTATTTAATTTTAAGTTGTTTATCTTTGAAAAAAAGTTTGTTAAAGATAGTGTAGATACAGATACTAAAGCTGAAATGAGAAAGGCACAATCACCAATTGAAGTGATGAATGCCGTTATGAAGTTGAAATAAAATACTTCTTCCACCAGCCGTCCCAGCCATCTTCCATTAATATTTTTCTTTGATTAAATAAACAGATATTGTAATCAGTATCTTCTTTATCATATTCTTTACCTCGTATAGAATAACAGACCTTATCATAAGTCTTATACTCAATATTCTCATATAAAAACTGGTCGATACCACGATTATACTTTAACATATAATACTCAGGATCCTCTTTAAATTTGTTATAGATATGAGATTGGTCTCCATGCCAAGAGATGACAGAGGAGTTTAAAGGAGTGTGCTCTGGCGCCCTCCACCATGCATGTAGGAGAGTAAAGTCACTTCTTAATAAATCTGGCACAGTACCTTTGATAACTAAATCTAAGTCAAAATATAAGTTTTGGCCATCTCTAAACTTATCAAACATTTGTAGTTTATTAAATACACCCTCATACTTCTCTTCTCTAATTACCTCAAAACTATCATACTTTAGACCAGAGTAATTGTCAATCATATGTTTTAGGTTGTCAACATACCATTCGCCAAATTTAATTCCTGTATTTACTGCTATTATTCTCATTAATATTTTCCAAATCCCCAATGTTTCTCTTTACACCAATAACACTCTTTACAAGGTTCAGTAAAGAAGTTTGTTTTTTCAGCAAATGCAATACAACTCCAAGTTAACGGTTCTAGTGTATCTAATAGATTGTGTTTCTTATATTGTTCATAGATATATTTCTTATCTATGTTTACCCACGGTCTAATTAGATATGCGTCAAAAGGTCTGATATGTTCTTTTATAGGTCTATCATTATTATGACTTCTTACTTTTTCGAAATGTCCACCAAAACTATCTGTAACTTCTTTAGGTGGATTAGCTGTACGGCCTTGATAAAGGTATCTAATTTTATATTTTAAACACCATTTCTGTAGACCAGCGGAATCTTTTTTACTCTTTGGTGTAATGTAGTCTTTTGTATTGTCCCAGGTCAACATGTCGTGTATCTTGACTGAGGGAAACGAAGTTCTTAAAAAGTTAATTATATTCTGTATATTTTCTGGTGATGTAGGTCTTGTATTATCTATACCGTGTAGAGGAAACACCTCAGTATTTTTATTGTTATCAGATATTTCTTTACATAGTAACCATGTCATAAGTGATGAGTCTAAACCACCAGACATACTAATACCTATTTTATCTGTATCTTCAAGCATGCCAATTATCCTTTATCCAACCAAACTTATCTTCATAATCATGTATAGTATCTTCTTCTTCAGCGCCAGCAAAATGTACAATCTTAATATCAGGATGTGGTTCATCTAATACCATATAGTCTTTATCAAATAACTCCATGTATCTCATAGTATTAAAAGTGTTTCTATCTTTTTCACTATTAAGTTTACATACCCATTCTCCAGGCATGTGAGTAATTTTTACACCATTTCGTTTACAACAATCCTCTACATAGTTTTGTTCACCATAGTATTTGTAATGTACAACACCTTCGTTAAAATAATGCAGTTGCCACTTTTCTCTACTCTTTGCAGAAAAACTAAACTCGTCCCAAACATGATTTAAACTACCTGATTTAAATTTGTACCAACCACCATTTAAACTGACAGTATTACCTGAATTGGGGTCGCCTTTTTTCCACCATTTTTTATATGATACTAATTCATTATCTTCTACAGGATAGTTAATCATATCTGTAATGTCACCTACAATAATTTGGTCAATATCCATAACTATAATCTCATCACCTGGTTGTTGACCACCAAATAAAGGACTAAAGAATTTTAATTTGTGCCAATGTATTTTTATATCAGACCACTTAGGCAACATGATTACTCTATCAGCTTCAACTTCTTTTGTATCACTTAGACAGATAAACTCAAAAGGTACTTTACAATTTCTTTTTAAACTATGATACAGTTTTGTTACATAATCTGGTCTATATTTACCTTCAAAATATACTGTAAAAATTTTTATCATTCAACTATTCCTTTAAACTGTTGATTTGTTCCACAATACCTTTTACATACTTTAGGTGCTTTGTCATAATCTTTTGTTATAGACTTTTTAAAATCTAACCATTCGTCTGATAAAAGGATTTCATCAATACTATCTACATTATCTAAATGCAAATGAGGTCTAAATAATTTCATAAGTTCGCCATCATTTGAAGGATTTATTTGGTCACACCAACAACATGGTAATAAAAAACCTTTTGCTGATGTAGCGTAATCCTTACTTAGTTTTCCCTTTTCACACTTTGGTTGGATTTTCATAATTCTTTCTTTCAATATAATAATCTTTATTTTCAGGCATTAATGGGTCATCTTCCCAAAATCTTGAAGACTTTTGTAACTCTAATATTAAGTTATTATCTTTTGCTAGTTTTTTAGCCTCGTCTATATTATTTTCATTATAATTAAATATTAAGTATTGCCATTTAACTCTTTTTACTATCTTAGAAGCCATACATGCCATCTTAAATAGATGTTCACCATCTTGGTTTATTCTATACTTATGACTATCTTTTGGTAGACCATCTATACCAAATGTCCAGTAAGCATTTGTGTTTGCTTCAAATGCCTTTTTATACCATTCTTCCTTTTTATGAGAGGCGGCTGTGTGTACAGTAACATTTTTGTCTTTACATAGGTTTAAAAAATCTATAAATTTAGGATGAAATATAGGGTCTGATATCTGACCACAAAATGTTATCTCTTCAAAAAAATTTAATATCTTTTTAAAATTCTCTGTGGTCATGTCTTCACCTGGCACTCTTTGACCTCTAGCTGCAAAGATAGCTCTGTTACATTTTCTACATTGTAAGGTACATCTATGAGTTATATCTAAATTTATTTTAGGAAATCTGGCCATAATGTTCTCCAATCAAAGTTCCTATTTTTAGATAACTTGTCCATATAATCATATGCTTGTTTTAAATTTTTTGTGTCACCGTCTAGTTTAAGTTGTGTTAATACTAAGTTCATTTTATTAGCATGCCATTTATCTACAAAATTAGGTAGAGTATATTTTTCAATCAATTCATCTTTTACATCTTGTGGTAAATGTTGTATAGATAGAAAATTAGGTGTGGTAACTACACTATTAAAGTTTACTACAACACCAAATTTTGTTTTATAATACTTGTGTATTTCTAATAAGTCATGTATGTTAAGTAATGATATGGTACAATTTAATATAACATTAAAACCTGCTTCTTTAATTTCTCTTAGATTACTTTCAAATTGTTTTACATCTATAGGATATCTTATCCAAGATAATTTGTCATTAATATGGTCACAAGAAACACCCCATACTACCTTTCTAAATTTGTTTTGTACATCATATACTGAATGATTTTTATATCTTAATTCTGTGAGATTTGTGTCATATACTAAATCAATATTCTTTGCGTGTTCTTCAGGTATTTTATCAATAAGTTCCCAATGTTTTGGTAGTTGTAATGGCTCACCACCTGTAATATGAATTTTATCTACCTTTTCTATATTGTCTATAATATCATTTACTATCATATCATATTCTTTATGTTTTACAGACTCGAATTTACTAGATGAAAAAAACTCCCATCCCTCAGGATAAATCTTGTTCATTTCATTTCTTCTTGTAGATGAGTTGTATGGTATACACATATAACAACTTAGATTACAATAACTTCCGTTAATTCGTAATTTTAATGTTACTTTATCTACATGAGTTGGCAGTTTAGTTTGATAATGTCTTATCTTTTTCTTGCGATATGATTCACCACCGTATTCTTCTTGTTTGTAACAAGTAGAACATTCAGGTAGTTTTTCACCACTTAATACTTTATTACGATTATCTTCCATTTCTGGAGAGTTAAAGTATTCGAAAGGTTTGTGTGTTTGTGATTTGTATTTTTGAGAGGTCTTAGTTGACCTTGCGTGACAACATAAACGATATTCGCCGGAATTATCGGCGTATATTTCGTTAAATATCAGAGGGCAATAGCTTCCATTATCTTTCATCATATCAGTTATATTTATCCGTTATAAATATAGCTATGTTTGATTATAGTATGTTGAAAGCGATATCTAAGATTAGTGATGACCCTAAGGTCAAGTCTATTGTTAACTCACTAAATCCAAACCAAGAGGTCAGTAAGACCTGGTTGGTATCAGAATCAATTAAATATTTTGACCTGTTTGAGAAACCAAGATTTTTGGTGGCTGCAGGTTGGTATGGTAATTTGGCAAATAAATTGTCAGACCATGGAGAAGTATTATCTTTTGACATGGATATAAATTGTGCTATCATAGGTAAAAAGTTGTATCCTAAAGTTAAATTTAAAACTCACGATATGATAGATTATCGTAGTGTTAAAAAACATGATGTAATTATCTGTACCTCATGTGAACACATAGAGCAAGATGTATTAAATGAATTTATTGGTAGAAGAAGAAAAGATGACTCTATCGTAATTTTACAATCAAACAATTATACATCTTTACCAGAACATATTAATTGTGTAAAAGATGAAAATGAATTTGCAGATAAAACAAAGTTAAAAATGATACATTACAAAGGTAGTTTACAATGTGATGGTTTCAAAAGATTTATGATTATAGGTGCATAATGTTTACATACAAAGCTATAGATTTAAATATTACAACAAGTGATATAGATTTAATTACCAAAGAAGTAAAGTCTATACCTGATAAACATTGGTTTTTCAATGAATATAGAAACTGTGATATTGTAAATTTATATCATAAGGATTTTGTATGGACAGAAGCTGGTAAATTATGTACACATTTAATAGATGTATATAATAAAAAAATAAAACCTATTCTATCAGCAAAAGGTAAAATACACATTTTAAAAACTAGAAAAGGTAATAGTATACCTACTCATATAGATTGTCACCAAATACAAATACCAGAGTTTCATCAAAAATTTAGACTTGCATTAACAGGTAAATTAGATAGTCTATATTTTTTAGATAAAGATAATAATAAAGTATATGCTCCTAATACTTACAACACATATATTTTAAATGGCGGTCATCCACACGGATTAGAATCTGCTGAAGAAAAATTAACTTTTTGCTTAGGGGCTCCATGGAGAGGTGAAGAACATTATGAAAAAGAAATATTTACAATGAATGTGTTACCACCTAAACTAAAAAAAGAATGGATAGAAGTATAATGTATAATGATTTATTATCATATGGCGATTTTATACAATTAAATAATTCTTGTAATTCAAAACAATTGCTAGATGAAATTAAAGAATTTGAATGGATAAAATATAATCCTAGAAAAAATGTAGAAAGATATGGATTGAGTGTAACCAGTTCAGACGGTACAAGAAATGGTGTTGATTTAGATTCTCTATATGAATTGTCAAAAGAACAAGGTAAAATTTATGATGAAGATAATTTTACCACATTAACGGATGTTTACCATAAAAGTAAAGAAGTTCAAAAATTAGTTGACCCATGGAAACCATGGTTATGTAGAACACACTTTCTTAATTTTAAAAAAGGTGGATATTTTCCACCACATATAGATAGTTACAAGTTTGGTGAACAAAAGTTTATCAGATTAATAGTGCCAATTAAAAAGTGCAATCCTAGTTTTCTATATTTTGTATATGAAGATAAACTATTAAATTTTAACAGAGGATATACATACTTTTTAAACACTAATAAAAAACATACTATCTTTTCTTTTTCAGATGATAGTACAATGTTAGTAATGAATATAAAATGTTGCAAAGAATCAATTGAACAGATACACAATTTATTGTTATGGAAATAAAACATATTACAGAATTAGAAGCATTAGAATTTGTTAAGAAACAAAACCACAAAGATAAATGGCATGATGATTTTCATATGTGGAGAAAACACCTAATTATACTTGCAAATAAATGGCCTCAACTTAAACAGTTTTATAGAGGTGCAGGTAAGTGGTTAGGGTGTTTTGATAAAGAATTAAAAGGTGTGTATTGGTATAATATAAGTGGTGATGAAATTTATGATGGTTATTTAATATCTAGTAAACCTGGCGTAGGTATAAAACTAGGCAGATATCTTGATAATAATATTACATGGAAACGCAACTGGTCTTTATGTAATGAGAAACATATAAAATTTAATAAACGATTAGGTTTTGAAGTTAAAGACACAGGACAAATAAACGATAGGGAAGTATTTTTATTATGGCGACAAAAGAAATATTAAGTTTTAGTAAAATATATTCAGAGGCTGAACAAGTTATATCAGCTAAGTATTATGAATTGTTAACTAAAGATGGTAAAGTTTATAAAGACACAATGTCTGGTTTGTGGAATGTATCTCTTGGTTATTCAAATGAAAACATTAAACAATCTATGATGAATCAATTAGTTAAGTTACCATATGCAAGTAACTTTTCTGGTTATCATAGTGAGATTGCTGAAAAATATGCTAACGAGATTTGTAAAAGAACAAAAATGAGTAGAGTTTATTTTACAAATAGTGGAAGTGCAGCCGTAGAAACTGCTATCAAATTGACAGGTAAAGAGATTGCAGTATGTGGTAAACATAGTTATCATGGTTCTACAATACTAAGTGCTAATGCTAGTGACCAAGATATTAACAAGTTTTGGGGCATACAAAATCCTATGAGTGTACATAAGTTTGAAAATGTAGATGACTTAGTAAGTATATGTAAAGGTTTGTATGATATGTCTTTTGTAATTATAGAACCGGTCGTAGGTGCAGGTGGTGTCTATGATTGGGAACCTGAAATATTTACAGTTCTAAAAGAGTATCAACAAAAAGGTGGTGTAGTTATATTTGATGAAACTGTAACAGGTTTTGGTAAACTAGGTAGTATGTTTGCATTTGAAAAACTAAACTTTGAACCTGATATGATAGTATTGGGCAAAGGTATCACAAACGGATATTTTCCTATGGGTGCATGTCTGATAAATGAAAGAATAGAAAAGAATATTAAAATGTTTAATCATGGTTTTACATACTCAGGACATCCTGTTGGCTGTGCAGCTGCATTAGAAACATTAAAAGAATTAGATAAAATAAAATTAAATCATAAACAAATAAAAGGGGCAACAAGACAGTTTGGTTGTATGGGTGCAATAGACTTTGAAACACCAAAACAATCATTAACATTTATTAAAAAGATGAGAGAAAGAGGTTACATACTAGAAGACGGTTCTGAAAATGTTTCAACTGCCGTATTTTGTTTACCTTTTATATTTCAAGAACATTTAGATTTCGAAGAGGCAATAAGAGAATGTATTTAGCAGCGTTTCCATTACAATTACCAGAAGTTAAAAGAGTTATATCACACTATTATAATAAAATTTATGACCATAATAGTATTTTAAAAGATAGATTTGATATTCAAGAAAAATTTATTAAAAAATTTATACCTTGGATTAATAAAGGTCACATGAAGTTTGTAGGTTTAAAAGATTTTAAGTATGTGTATATTACAAACGGTGTTACAGAGGCTATTCATACAACTATGATTGAACATAGTTTAAGGCCTATGACCCAAAAAGATGAATATCCAGGTTATTTTGCACATGCTAAAGTTCTTAGAGAATCTAATATTGAATTGAAAAATAGAATAAAAGTATTAAGTTTACCTTTTTATAATTCAGGACTAGAACACCCTACAACAATAAAAACATTAGAAGAAAACTCATTTATTGATTGTGCGTGGGCAGCTGGTTCTGGCATTAAAAAAACTTATGATGTAAGTAAAGTAGGATATGTGGCATTTAGTTTTAGTAAGATGTTTGGTATGCAATACCATAGAGTAGGTATACTATTCTCGAAAAAGCCTGTAAAAACACTTGATATTTACAAAGAGAAAGCATATGTAAACTTAGCAGGCGTTGATTTAATAAATCAGCTGATGTCATTTTCTCCATCTTATTTCTATGATAAATATAAGCACATATCAAAAGAAATATGTAAAAATTTAGGAGTAGAAGAAACACCAAGCCTTTGGATTGGTTCAAAAGACGGTAAAAAAGTGCCGTTAATTAACGAATGGTTAGAATATGAGAAACGAAACACAAGAATTTTTTAAATATACACAGAGTAAACCATTTATGGATATAACTCATTTTTGGGATATACCATATGAAGAAATGTTAGATGAGATAAAACTTGTAAATGAAGATTACTGGAGAAGACCGTTTGACGCTGACAATAATCAAATAGATAGAATGAAGTTAAATGACGCAGAAAGTGTTAATCACTATCCAGGTCTTACAGGTGATTTGATTGAGGCACATGGTTGGAAAAGTTTATGTTTCTTAAATGAAACAGGTAATAGTAAAGACCAAATTAATAGATTTCCTGCTGTATTCAATACAGCTGGCGACTACAAGGCAACACTAAAATATTTTCTTGACAATAGAAAATGGACAAATGTTGCAGAGTTTAGTCCTACTTTGGTTAAGTTTTTTAAAGAAGTAATTAATAAGTATATGCATGTTGGTCAAATATTTGTAACACGACTAGAAGGTGGTGGTGTGATTACTGAACACAATGATGTTCCAGAGGACACTAAACATTTATTAGGTGGTGAACAAGTACATATGTTTGATATGTTAAATACTTTTAATTTGTGTTTAAATCATGTTCAATCGTGTTATAGTGTATTTGATAACAAAGTTATGCCAGCATATGATGGTTGTTTGAGATGGACAAATGTTGGAAAAAAACATTGGGTAGTAAACATGAATAGAAATCCACAATACCAGATTATATGGCAAGGAATATATAAAAAAGATTTTAGACGATTAGTAATGGAGAATAAATAGTAATATGACAATAACAAACAAACATACATATTTTGTTTTAGACACAGTATTTCAAAATAAACATAAAGAATTATTTGATTTTTTTGAAGGCCAGGGTGCTGATATTGAAATTAATGAGGACTTTGCTGGTTTAAAAACAATATTGACAAGCAAAGATAAAGACGATTACCCTTATGATTTTGACCCAGCATTTGAAACTAAACTAGATAACGCTACAGGCTTTGTTTTACATTTAAAGATTGATGGTGAAGTTGTTGCCACATATGCAGCCAAAAAATTAGCTATACCTGTATTTGTTGAGGCAATGAAAGAAAAGTTTAGTGGTACATATGAAGATGTATCTGATATGTCTGGTCAGTCAGCATATAGTTCATGTCAATGGGTTTCAAAAGACCATAGAGGCAAGAAACTAGGTAGAATTTTAGACCATTTAAAAAAACATATTTGTTTTGATTTAATGAAGTGTTCCAATAACTATGCAATTCATAAAGAAGCATTAGCAGATTATCATACTGAACATCTTGGTTATAATACAACTCAGAAATTAGCATTGATACCAAATGGTGATGTGGGTGGTGCTGGTGAAGTGATAGACAAAATTTATAACTTGACTTATACAACTGCTACAGAATGGACAAATAAACAAAGTGACATTAAAGCATTATACTCTTAGACCTACTGAATTAGATTCCAAACACATATCTCAAATACATAAAATAATCAAACAGGTTATTTCTAATAAAAGAGATGAATATTGGAAAAACTATGAAGACTATTCTGTGTATGGTCAGACAGCAATTACAATAGGATTGATTGACGAAGATGTAAAAACATTTTCATCCATTTACACCAGAGATTTTTATGGTGACGGTGTTTATAGAATTATGAATAGATGGTTGATTGATGATGATATACGAGAAACTGGTGGTTCAAAGACTTATGGTGGTGAACATAGATTTTTTGATATGATACATCAACAGATAGAGTATGTTAAATCATTAAATGCTAAGTTTTATTTCATATCAAGACAAAGAAAGAATACAAAGTGGCTTAGATGGTACTTTGATAGATTTAATAAACAATATGGTACCGATTTAATGATATCTGATAAACAATATATGGTATGTAATGGTTCTGAATACGATTGTTCTCAGACATTAATATATCCTAAAGATAAAATAGTACCTTTCAAATCGTATAAATAGTATAATAGGAGATAATTATGAATACAGTAATGATTGATGGCAAAGAGTTTGATGTCGCAAAATTGAGTCCAGAATTACAAAACTACCTAGTAGTAAGACAAGAAATTCAGGCCTCTAAAGTAAGACACAATCTTGAGCTAGAAAAAATCGAGGTGTTAACAGCACATTATAACACAAAAATTGCAGAATTAGTAAAAAAAGAAATACCAGAAGAGAAGAAATAGATGGCCGCAATAGCAAATTTAACAGTAGACCAAGGTACAAGTTTTACCTCAGATGTAACGGTAAAAGACGCAAATGGTAACGCATTTGACTTGACAGGATATACTGCTAATGCTAAGATGGCTAAAGGCTATTCATCTACTCGTACAAGAACGACAATAACCACAACGGTAGCCGCTCAAGCAACTACAGGTGTTGTCACACTTTCTCTATCATCAACAGTTACAGCTGGACTTGACGCAGAAAGATATGTGTACGATTTAGAGATTACTCAAACCTCTAGTGGCAATGTCACAAGAGTTATCGAAGGTATTATTACGGTACGACCACAAGTATCTATCTAATTCAACTCTTTTATGTTATAAATATACACAAGGAGAGAAATAATGCCTGATATTACAGCAAGAATTAATGTAAACACATCACAAGGACCACAACAGGTATCTGTTGCGTTACCCTCTGCTCAGGCGGCGGCAAATAATTCTCTACAGTTGAAGTTGTTAGGAGATGTTGATACAACTGACTTAAATGATGGTGCAATATTACAATACAGGTCAAGTGACGCAAAGTTTGTAACTACAAATGAAATAGTAACTACATCCGGAACTTTGACCATAAACGCAGGAGCATTTTAGGAGTTTTAGATGGCAACAGTAATTCAGATAAAAAGAAGTTCAGCAGTAGCAGCCCCGAGCACGCTGAAACTTGGTGAATTAGCATATACACATGGAGAGGGTTCACAAACAAATCTAGGAGATAGATTATTTATTGGTGAGGGTGGCGTTGACGGAAACGGTGACGCAAATAATGTAACAGTAATTGGCGGTCAGTATTTTTCTGATATGTTAGACCATGTTGCTGGTACACTAACAGGAAGTTCAGCCCTTACAGCAGACGCAAACTTAGCAATAGACCAACTTATTATAGGTAATTCAGCTACTGCCGGTGGTACAGTAAAATTTAACGAAGGAACAAATAACGGTACAAACTTTATAGGTTTAAAAGCTCCAGCTGCCATTACTACTACAACAAATTTCGTATTACCAAACGGAGATGGTACGGCAGGACAATTCTTAAAAACAGATGGTTCTGCTAATTTATCTTTCGGTACTGTTAATCAGTTTATTGATTTAGCTGGTGACACAGGAACAGATACATACAATACTGCTGAAACACTTACCTTTGCAGGTACAGGTGGTTTAGTTCAAACTGTAACAGACAACACAGTAACAGTTACAGCAACAGCATTAACAAATTCAAACTTATCAGGTAGTGCGGCTATATCAAATGCAAACTTAGCCAACCCGACAACTACTTTAGGTTCATCTACATTAACTTTAGGTGCAGCTACAACAGACATTGCAGGTTTAACATCATTAGTAGTAGATAGTATTACAATTAATGGTGCGACAGTTTCAACAACTGCTGGTAATACTGATATTGTTTTCAGTCCTCACGGAACAGGAACAGTTACAGTACCATCAGGTTATGAAGATAGAAGTGGTTTTACAACTAACTCATTAGCTAACAAAGCTTATGTTGACCAAGTTGCACAAGGACTAGACGCAAAGCCATCAACAAGAGTTGCTACTACAGCAAACTTAGCGGCTACTTACGCTAACGGTACTGCCGGTGTTGGTGCAACATTAACAAACTCTGGCACACAAGCTGCTTTTGCAGTTGACGGTGTGACGCCAACAACAAATGATAGAGTTCTAGTTAAAGACCAAACAGCAGCTGCTCAAAACGGTATCTATGTTTTAACAACTGTAGGTTCAGGTTCAGCAAATTGGGTTTTAACAAGAGCAACTCCTGAAGACCAACCAGCAGAATTAAGTGGTGGTTCTTTTGTATTCGTAGAAGAAGGTACTGCTAATGGAGATAACGGTTATGTATTTACACACACAGGTGCTCCTACTTTTGGTACAACTGCTTTAGATGTAACACAATTCTCTGGTGCAGGTCAGATTAATGCTGGTGCAGCTTTAAGTAAATCAGGTAACCAAATGGATGTCGAAGTAGACGGTTCATCTATTGAAGTTAACTCAGACGCATTAAGAGTTAAAGCATTAGGTATTACAAATGCTATGTTAGCAGGTAGTATTGACGGTGTTAAGATTGAACAGTTTGTATTTACAGACGAAAGTTCTACACAAGGTGCAACAACAATAGGTACTCCTATGGAGTTCTTAGCTGGTGAAGGAATAAATACAGTTGCTTCAGGACAAACACTTACAATTACAGGAGAATTAGCAAGTACATCAAACATTGGTGTGGCTAGTTTTCATTCAGACAACTTTACAACCAGTTCAGGTGTCGTAACAGTTACAACAGTTGACGGAGGTTCATTCTAATATGAAAAAATTATGGAAAAAATTTAAAGGTCTTTTTAATTTAGACTATCCTTTAGTTCTAAAAAAAGAAGATGAAATAGACTTAAAAAATATCAGCAAGAAAACAAAAGCTCAGCTAGAAAAACTAGGCAGAAAAATTGGTATCGAGTTAGATAAAAGACAGACTAAAGATAAACTTATCAAACAGATTAAAAAAGCTTGTAAATAATGGCAACAGTAATAAAACCAAAAAGAAGTGAAACAGCATTAGCCGTACCAGCAGCTAACACATTAGCAATCGGTGAATTGGCAATGAATATTGCTGATGGTAAGTTTTACACCAAAAAAACTAATAACTCAGTTGTTGAAGTTGGTGGTGCAGGTTCAGTTACATTACAAAATGTTATGACGAATGGTGCTTCTACAACAGTAGATTTATTATTGGACCAAGGTGCAAGATTAGTATTTGAAGGTAATTTAGGAAACTCATACGAAACTTTTTTAACAGTTGCAGAGCCAACTGCTGATAGAACAATTACATTACCAAATCAATCGGGTACGGTTGCAATGGACGGTGACGCTTTAGCGTACGGAATAGTATTCGGGGGATAATAAATGGCTAGTACATTTAAAAATGCAGGACTTGATGTTGGTGTTTTAGATAACTCAACAGGTAATATGTACACAGCAGGTGGTTCTGTTTACGCAGTTGTACATGCAGTTTATATTTCAAATAATAGTACAACAAATTCAGCTAAAGTAAATGTTAAAGTTACGACAGATGGTGGTTCAACTTTTTTTCATGTAGGTAAACACTTAGAAGTGCCGGCAAGTAATACTTTAGTTTTAGATAAACCTATAAATTTAGAACCAAATGATATTTTAAGAATTTATGCTGACCCTAATCCAGATAGTTCGTCTGTAGATGTCGAAGCTTACGCTAGTATATTGGAGATTAGTTAATGGCAACCTTAGGATACATAGCACCACATAGCACACAAACTAAAGAGGGATTTCATGCTCTGAGAAGAACAACTGAAGGACTTTTATACTATACAAAGGTTGATAAAGATAGTACAGATAGTATTGACTTTGACGGTGGTAATCCAACAGATAAAAATGGTAATAGACAGTTGCCATCTAAAGTTGATTATACAGATGAAGCAACAAAATTACAATCAGGAACACAATATTTTACAGGTGATGGTTCTGATACAACTTTTTCATTAACAACACCAGTTTTAGATGGTACGAGAATTGCTGTCTATTTAAATGGTTTAAAACAACCAATTGACGAAGTTTGGACTTATGCTTCAAGTGTGGTTACTTTTAAAGTAGCTCCTTTTAACGGTTCACAAGTTGCAATAGGTCGTATTGAAAAAGAATATAAAAACAACACAAGTGACAAATATCATCAATATGTATTTGAAGAAGGTGACGCAACATATCATATTGACGATAATGGTTATTTTGTAAAAAGAGAAAATAAAAGTAGAGGGGCAACAGCCTTGACAACAGATGATTTTTCCACAGCAGAGGGTTCGACTTATTCTGTGGCTTCAACATCTTGGCAATCAGCTGTATAACTTGTATAAATAGTATTATTAAAAGGTAAAACATGGCAGATTTTAAACTAGGTAGAATTAAATTTAAATGGAGAGGCGATTGGGCTGTTAATACTGCCTTTTTAATTGATGATGTTATCAAATATGGTGGTAACACATATGTTTGTATTCAAAATCACACATCTCCAAACAATGAAAACATATTTTATACAACTCCAGGAACTTATACAAGTTACTGGTCTTTACAATCAGAGTCTTTATTTAATAAAGGCACATATGGTAATAGTACATGGTACAAATTAAACGACCTAGTTAAATACGGACAAAGACAATATAGATGTACAACTGCTCATACATCTTCATCAACAGTTTTAGACGCCTCTAAATTTGAATTATACCAAGACCAAGTAGATTACAAGGGTGATTGGGTAGCCAACACTTATTACAAAGTAAATGATGTATTTAAATTTGGTGCATATCAATATAAAGTAACAACTGCTCACACTTCAGGTGCAAACGCAGACGCTTTTGACCAAACAAAGGTTGATATATTTTTACAAGCACAAGAATTTAAAGATACATACAGCGCTTCAACAGTTTATGCAAGAGGCGATATTGTTTCTTATGGTGGTTATACTTACATTTATATAAACGCTGAAGAAGCTTCAGGTCAAACACCTACAGACAATACATATTGGGATGTAGTAACAACAGGTTTTAATAGTGCTGGAGAATTTAACTATAGTGCAGTTTACAAAACTGGAGATGTAGTAGTTTATGGTGGTAACACTTATGTCGCTACTGCTAATAATCAAAACGAATATCCTACAGATACAGATGGTGTACCAAATACTTCATGGGATTTATTAGTAAAAGGTTTTGCTTATCAGTCATCTGTTTATAGTGCTTCAACGACTTATAACATTGGTGATGTGGTAAGACATGTTTCTTCAACTTATATAATGTTGAAGGACAGAAAAGTTAATATTACACCAGGTACAGACGGCACAGTTTGGCAATTAATTGCACAAGGTGACACAGGTGCTGTATTAACTACAAGAGGTGATATAATTGTTCAAGACGCCTCTCAGTCAACAAGATTACCAATTGGCACAGTTGGTTCAGTTTTAACTACAGACGGTACAGACCCCGTTTGGTCAAACGCTGAAGGTAAAAATGTTTACTATGTTGCAAACTCAGGTTCAGATAGTAATCCAGGAACACAGTTCTTACCATTCAAAACAGTTTATTACGCATTACAACAAGCTTCTTCAGGAGATGTTGTTGACTTTGATACGATTTCAGGTGGTACAGGTGGTACTCCTGGCACTTACGATATTGTACAAGGAAGTTCAAACGGTCCAGGAACAGGTGTTAAAGCAAGAGTAGTCTTAGATGGTTCATCTACACCTATAGTAACAATTACCGATGGTGGTAAAGGTCATGTTGTCGGTAATACTATTACATTTGCTGACTCAGGTTCACAATTAGGTGGCGCTTCAGACATTACATTCGTAGTTGTATCAGTTTCAATTGGTGATGTTGTTTATATTAAAAACGGCGTTTACAGAGAAACTTTACCTATCGTAGTACCAGCAGGTGTTACAGTTCAAGGTGAATCTTTAAGAGGAACAGAAATTAGACCTAAGACAAGTACAGGTCATCAAGTAAAAACAGTTACAGTAACCTCAGGTGGTACAGGTGGTACTCCAGGCACATACAAATATGTTCATGGTTCAGCAACTAGTTCAGCAACTGCTACAGCAGGTACATTTGTTGCAAATGTTGTAAATAATGGCGCTTCAGCACCTACAGTTACAATCTATCATGGTGGTGCAGGTTTTGTTGTAGGTAATACTATCACAATAACAAAATCATTAATAGGAAATTCTACAGCAGATTTAGTTTTAACAGTTGCTTCATTAGAAAATAATGACGCTTCTAATATGTTCTTATGTAACAATGCAACAAACTTAGTTCAAATGTCAATGAAAGGTTTAACAGGAACACCAGCTGCTGGTGCAACTGGTAAAGCGGCAGTAGTATCATTAGACCCTAGTGGTGCAATTACAAGTGCCTCACCTTATGTTCAAAACTGCTCGTCTGTAAATGGTACAGCTACAGGTGTTCAGATTGACGGACTTTTACATTCAACAGGTAACAAATCAATTTTATGTAATGACTACACACAAATTAACTCAGACGGTAAAGGTGTTCATGCATTAGGTGGCGGCCGTGGTGAGATGGTTTCAGTCTTTACTTATTATAATGACAAATCTTTTCATGCAGAATCAGGCGGATTTATTAGAGGTCTAAACTGCTCATCTGGTTATGGTGAATATGGTGCTGTTGCAGACGGAACATTAGCTACAGAAACACCAGTTACAGTTGCTGGTCGTGGTGAAATGATAAAATATGCAACTGCCGGATTTATTGGCGCTGCTACAGAGAGTGATTGTGCAGATACAGTTTCAACTTCAGGTACACCAACAGCTGCAACTATCGTAGGTGTTACTTCAGGTGCAACTGCTACAATTTCAAGAATTAACATATCGCTAGACCTTATACATATTGAAGGTAGAAGTGGTAACTTTACACGAGGTGAAGTTTGTACAGTCACAAAAGACGATAGTTCAACTTATCAGTTAACATTACATGCTTCATTTGGTCCATCTAGCTCAGTTGCTCAACAAGGTCAAGAAGGACCTTTGATTAGAGTAGATGGTTCGGCATTAAGTTCAGCAACTGCTATTACAGTAGGTTCAAATGTTGTATTTGCTGGCGATACTGCTAAACATTACAGAATTTCAGCAGTATCAGAAACAAACACAAGTGCTACAACAGCACTTATCAGATTAACAGAAAGTGTAACAACTGCTAGAGCGGTTGCAGACAATGAAGTTGGTACTATAAGAACAGGTTTTTCAAATGTTCGTTTAACTGGACATGACTTCTTAAACATTGGTACAGGTGACTTTACTACAACTAACTATCCAGGTTCAGAAAATCAACCACCAAATCAAGAAAGAGAAATTACAGAAACAGCCGGTGGCCGTGTTTACTTCTCATCTACTGACCAAAAAGGTGACTTTAGAGTTGGTGATTTATTTAGAATTGAACAGTCAACAGGTGTTGCAACACTAAACGCAGACGCATTTGACCTTTCAGGTCTTTCACAATTACAACTTGGTTCTATTGGTGCTGAGTTAGGTGCGACAATTAACGAATTTAGTACAGACGAAACATTATCTAACGATAGTAACTCGGCAGTTCCAACAGAAAGAGCTGTTAAAGGTCATTTAACAAGAGACCAAATGGGAACAGGACATCTTGTTCCACCAACAGGTACAACTTCTCAAAGACCAACAGGCGGTGACTTAAAAACTGGTGGTATTAGATATAACTCTTCCCTAGTAACATGGGAAGGATATAACGGAACACAATGGACAGGTCTAGGTGGTGGTAATCCTTGGGCTTCAACTGCTTCAAGTATTACAGTAGCTGCAAATGATAGATACTTTGTAGACACTTCAGGTGCAGTTAAAACAATTACATTACCTGCTTCTCCACAAGTAGGAGACCAAGTATCATTAGTTGACTTGGCAGGAACATTTGATACAAACAATTTAACAATTGCTAGAAATAGTTTAAAAATTATGGGACAGACAGCAGATATGACTGTTTCAACAGAAAATGCCGGTATACAACTTGTATATACTGGTGCAACTTATGGATGGAAGTTAACAACTAATATCTAATAGTAGATAAGGGATAAATAAAAGTATGAGCGATTTAAGAGATTTCACTGGAAAAAATAGAAAGTTCACAGGCGTTTCTGGTATTAAAGTATCAAGTGATGGTCTTAGTGACAGCGATAGAGTAGATGAAAAAGGTCGTTTAAGATTTAACGATACTACAGACCTTTTAGAATATTACAATGGCTCCGCTTGGAAATCTATTGACGCTCCACCTGTTATCACAAGTTTTGCAATTGACGGTGGTTCAAATGTTACATCTGGAGTAATAGATAACGAAGGTGGCGGTACTGTAACACTCGCAATAAACGGTTCACTATTTGATACTACTGGTGCTACGGTAACGGCAGTTGGTGGTGGTGAAACATTAAGTACATCATCTTTGACTAGAAACAATGCAAACTTATTGACAGCTGTATTTACAGAATCACAATTTGATATTAGTAATAGTCCTTATACTATAAAAGTTACAAACGGTTCAGGTCTTTCTGCTGAATTAGCAGACGCTATAAGTGCTGACCAATCAACAATTACATTTAACCAATCAGCAAATACTACAGTTACTTTAGGTGACGCAAGTAGAGGCGCAGGTATCTCAGCAGCTGCTTTATGTGGTGCTACAGGTGCTACTAGTTTTGCAGTAACAACAGGTTCATTACCAGGTGGTCTTTCAATGACTTCTGGTACAGGTGCAATTACAGGTACGGCAAACGCAGTTGGTTCAAACACAACATCAACATTTACAGTTACAGCAACTGGTGATGACGCAACATCAACAAGACAATTTAAAATTACAATTAATTCTCCACAAGTACAAACATTCAATAGTCCAGGAACATTCACAGCAGTACCAAGTGGTGCTGTTAATGTTTTAGTTGTTGCCGGTGGTGCAGGTGCAGGTTCACAACATTGTGGCGGCGGCGGTGCAGGTGGATTAATTTATAGACCAGCATTTCCTATATCAGGTAACCAATCAGTTACAGTAGGTGCAGGTTCTCCAGGTGGTCCAAAAAATTACAATCCTGGTAATGGTAGTGATAGTGTATTTGGAACATTAACTGCTAAAGGTGGCGGTGGTGCAGGTCACGGATGGCCAGGTGGTCCTAATATAGGAAAACCAGGTGGTTCAGGTGGCGGCGCTTCATCTCCAGGAAATGTTTCTGGTGGTAGTGCAACACAACCAGGTCAACCAGGTGATAGTGGTACTTACGGATTTGGCCACGCAGGTGGAAATAGTAACACAGGTAATAGTGGTGGCGGAGGCGGTGGCGCAGGTGCAGCCGGGACTCCAAACGGAAGTGGAAGAGCCGGTGGTGCAGGTAAAACATATTCAATTTCAGGTTCAGCAGTAACATATGCTGGCGGAGGAGGTGGTGCTTCTCACTCAGATGGTCCAGGTGGAGCAGGTGGTTCAGGTGGCGGCGGTGCCGGAGGAACACATCCAGGTCCTGCCGGTGGTTCAGCAACAGGACACAGAGGTTCAGGTGGCGGAGGCGGTGCAGATGATGGCCGAGTCGGTGGTAACGGTGGCTCAGGGGTTGTAATAGTATCATACTAAATTATAAAAGGAGTATATAATGGCAAAAGACTTAAAAGAAATTGTTTCTTATGGTAGAATAAAATCATTAGTGACAGGTAAAAATATCGAAGTAGCTTTCGATTTTGATGAAGTAACTGATAGAGATAAAAAAGTTGTCGAAACAGTCTTAACTAGAATTGAAGATTTACAAACTAAAAAAGTTCCAGAAAAATTAATCAAAGAAAAAATAGTATCAGATTTTAAACTGAAGCGAATTCCTATATTGGATTATAAAAAGTCAATATTTTGGAAGTTTGCAAAAGATAAAGGTCTCGGTGTTACACAACAAGGTTGGCGAGAAGATTATATAGATGGCGAACAAGTTAGAATACCTGTTCTTAATTTGACAGCTGACTTAGATTACTTAAACGATTGGGTTGAAGAGATTTTATCCGAGGCAAGTAACATAAAAAATGTCCTAAATAGTAGTAAGGATAAATGATGAGGAATTTATATAATGAATGTACAAAATCAATACTTCTATTTCAAGAACGCTTTAAGTAAGGACCAATGTCAATATATAATTGACGCAGGTTTAAAAAAACTAAAAGAAACTAAAAAGCTAGGTAAAGATACCTTTGGTACAACTGGCGGCAATCAATCAAAAAACGATTTAGGAAAAGAAGCCAAACCTATGGCAGATATTACTCTTGAAGAAGTTAAAAAATCTTCAGGTAAAGAAATGTCTGAGCTTCATAAAGAAACTTTTGTTAGAGATAGTGAAGTTGCTTGGCTTGGTGAAGAAAAAATATTTGATTGGATTTGGCCTTTTATAAACAAGTGTAATGACGAAGCTGGTTGGCAATATGAGTTTACACACTCAGAGCTTATGCAATTTACAATATATAGACCAGGTGGATTTTATGGTTGGCACCAAGACGGCCAAAGTGACCATTATGCTAAATACAAAAAATTTATTCCAGGTATAACACCAACAACCGAAGACGGAAAAATACCAGCACTTTACACTACAGATTCACGACATGTAGGACTAGTTAGAAAAATTAGTTTAACAATAAATTTAAATGAACCTGGTGATTATGAAGGTGGTAATTTAAAATTTGACTTTGGTCCACATGCAGAGAATAACAGATTTCATACATGTGAAGAAATTAGACCTCAAGGTTCTTTAGTATGTTTTCCCTCATTTGTTCATCATCAAGTAACACCAATAGAAAAAGGTACTAGATATTCTTTAGTATTATGGATTTTAGGGAGGCCTTTTAAGTGATTTATCCACCAGATTCTTTTAAAGAAAATAGTTATATTAAGATTGAAAATTTTATTTCAAAAGAAATGTCTAACTATTTCTATACTTATATAAAACAACAAGCTCTCAATACAGCCTTATTACAAGAGATGTACGGACAAGAACTTTGGGATAAATTTTTTCCATTATATGGTTCGTGTGGTGTGTTTGATGATACTCAAGCCTTAGGTGATTATTCTAGGTATGGTGACCCTACATTTGACGCTTTACTAGGACTAAAGAAAAAACTTGTCGAACAAGTAACAGGTTTACAACTAACACCAACATACACTTATCATAGATTATATACAACTGATACAGAATTAGTAAGACATAAAGATAGACCTAGTTGTGAAATTTCTACGACACTTTGTATAGGTTATGATAGTGATTATGACTGGCCTATGTTTGTGTCTAAAGAAGACGGAGGTCAAGGAGAACCAATTTATTTAAATCCAGGTGATATGATTATATACAAAGGTTGTGATATAGAACATTGGCGTGAACCTTTTAAAGGATTAAATCATGCTCAAGTCTTTCTTCATTACAATGAAGCCAATGGTTCAAATGATAATCTGTATGATGGTAGAGCAAACTTAGGATTACCACACCCAGCAAAAACAACTTAATGAAAAAAATTAAAAAAATTGTAATAGTCGGTGGTGGGACTTCTGGTTGGACAACAACTCTAAATGTTTTAAGACATACTGATAATCCTAAAATAGTAAACATATCTTCTAAAGAAATATCTGTTATAGGTGTAGGTGAAAGTACCACAGGTACTATGAATGATATTATTCGTAGTAAAAAGAACATTGAAATAGATGAGTTAGATTTTTTAAAACAAACAAACTCAACATACAAGTTAGGTATTTTTCATAAAGACTGGCACATAGAGGGTGAATCTTTTGTTAGTCCTTTAGGTGATGAATTTTTAAATGAAACTGAAAGACCATCTATAGATTATGATTATTATAGAATTTATCATATTGCAAATAATAATATGAAATATGAACAGACACAAGGTCAGTTTATGTTACATAATAAATTGCAGTTTTTAAATGTTCCTTATAATGATTATTATAAACCGGTATTTAATAATCAATCAGGTAAAATTGATTTTGCATTTCATCATATAGCGTATCATTTAGATACTTTTGAAGTTGGCGATTATTTAAAAAAACAAGTTTTAAAAAATAATAGAGTTTCACATGTAGATGATATAGTAACCCATGTTAATAGAGATGAAGATGGTTTGGTGACTAGTCTTGTTACAAAGTCAGGTCAAGTCATAGAAGGAGATTTGTTTATTGATTGTACAGGTTTCTTTAGATTATTAATACAAGAAGATAATGATTTTATTAGTTGGGAAAATAATCTATTAACAAATAGAGCAATAGCATTTCCTACAAAAGATTATAAAATTACAAATCATACAACAGCAAAAGCAAGAAAGTATGGTTGGGAGTGGAATATACCATTACAGCACCGTATGGGTAGAGGTTATGTATTTAATGATAGAATGATTAGTGTTGACCAGGCAATTGAAGAAGTAGAAAAAGATTACGGAAAAATAGATGTGGTCAATGATGTTAAGTTTACTCCAGGTAGAATGAAAAAAGCATGGCATAAAAATGTAATCTCAGCAGGTCTATCAAATGGTTTTGTAGAACCTCTTGAAGCAACAGCCATTCATATGACAATTATTCAAATAGAATTATTTTTGACAAAGTATTACACAGATAATTTAGATTTTAAAAACGAAAATCAACATATAAATTATAATAGAACCATAGGTGATACATGGGACGATATTAGAGATTTTATTAATTTACATTATGTAAACACAAGACAAGATACAGATTTTTGGAAAATGTCATCAAGTGAACAAAGATGGTCGCCTAGACTAAAAGAATTATTAGAAACATGGAAAACTAGAATGCCTAGAGTTGTTGATTATAGTAGTAGTAATTACATGAATTTCTATAAGTTAGGTAATACTTTGTGGTATCAGGTATTATTAGGCATGAAGATTTTAAATCCTACTATTGCTGAAAGTGAATTGAAGTCTTTTCGTTTGTGGGATATTGCAAAAAAAGATTTAGAAAATAGAAGTAATTTTAATAAACATGTAGTAAATCTAGGTTATAATGCTGAAGATTTTTATAAAAATGAATTAGATAATCTACATAGTTATAAAAGAATAGATATGATATAATGACTTATAATGTAAAAAATTTATGGCCAGTACCAATTTATGTAGAAGATATAGGTATTAAAAACGATACATTAAAATTTACAGAGAATTGTGAATACGAAAGAATGGAATCTGATAATGGTTGTTATACGAAAGACAAATACATATTAGATAGTTTGCCTTCTTTAAAAGATATTATATATAAGTCGTGCATAAATTATATTAAAGATGTTTTGTTAGTTAGTGAAAATGCAGAGTTTTATTTTCAAAATTCTTGGATTGTACGACACGGTAAAAATGATTATGCACAAGAACACACACATGCTGGTAGTATTATAAGTGGTGTATATTATATTGATGTACCAAAGGAGGGTGGTGATTTTTATTTAACTAAAAGTGCTTCACACATTAATACATTTTACCCTAATATAAACTTTGATTATTCTGGATGTGATGATACAACTAATAAAAAGGTTAAGTTTTTAACTAGAAATGGACTTTTAATTTTATTTCCTTCTCAGATAACTCATTCTACAGACAAAACTTTATCGACTAAATATAGGTACTCACTTGCTTTTAATATGTATTGCAGAGGCAAATTTGGTAAAGATGAATATGAGTTGGAGATTAAATAATGATAGAAATATATGATGATAAAGTACCATTTTATATACAACAAAATATATATAATTTTATATTAAATTCTAATTTTAGAATCCGAGGTTGGTTTGATAGAGATGACATTGAAGGTGATAAACAAGACTTACATTCTCAATGGTCTTTAGATGATTTAAAAAAATCTAAACTATATAACTATGTAAATGAAATACAATCATTTGATACATTTGAAAAGTGTATTGTAAATTTAAGTAAACCTGGTGACTATTACTATAAACATGCTCATGGTGAGGGGTCTATAGCCGTTGTTTACTATGCAAATTTAATTTGGCGAGAAGGCTGGGCAGGAGAAACTATAATAGGTGATAGAGTTTTTGAATTTACACCAGGCCGTTTATTAAAATTTGATGGTACAATACCACATTCTATTAGACCACAATCAATAATAGGACCACATTATAGGTTTACTATTTCAAACTTTTTTAAAGAATAATTATGTTAGATATAAAAGAATTAACAATGGAACACCACAAAGACGCTGAGAGGCAAGGCTTTGTAAAGATATTAATGTCTGGTCAAATTGACCATAAAATGTATGCAACTTACTTATATAATCAAGCACAATGTTATAGTGTTTTAGAAAAATATGGTTTACACAATTCTTTGTTTAGAGATACTCCAAACTTATTAAGAACTGAACATATTTTATATGATTTTAATTCGTTTGGTATTGAAACTCCAGAGATTACAGAGAGTACAAAAAAATATATTGAACATATAGAATCTATACAAGATGAAGCAATGAAGTTATATGCACATATATATGTTAGACATATGGGAGATTTATCAGGTGGTCAGATGATTATGAAAAGAACACCTGGTCCTAACAGATATTATAAATTTAAACATAAAGAAGTTGGTGATTATAAAAGAATAGTAAAAGAAACAATCAATACATACCTAAATGTATATGAACATTCTGTACTTCCTGAAGCTAAGTTTTGTTTTCAAAGTGCAACTAACTTATTTAAAGAAATGAAGGAGCTACATGATTTGGGATAGATTAATTAAGTGGAAAGAAGAAACTATTGAGGTATTAAATCAAGAGTTAACTGAGTACAATGAGCCAGGCATGGATAGATTCAATCGTGATGACTTTGGTTGGGTCAATAGAACATGGAAAAATAAATATATTAGACGAGCTCATGTAGATGTAGTTGATGTAAGAGATAGTAAAAAGTTATGGATGGCTCATGTCTGTTTGTTTCCAGAATTAACAAACGGTGGACCAATTTATGGATTTGATATCATTGCAGGTAAGAATAAGGTGACAGGTGCTTTCCATGATTTCAGTCCTTTATTACAGAAACACCATCCATTAACAGAGTGGTTTATAGAAGAGAATAGACATTTTAAAGCGAGTAAAGAGAGAGAGTTACCAGATTGGGCAAAGGCAATTTTTAGCGGAGGAATGATTGCTGCCGGCAATGTTACAGAGGAAGACGAATTAAATCAAATTTGTACCATGGCCGTGTCCAATTTGCGTAACTATATTGACAAAATTAGAGTACATGATGGCGAGGCAAAGAGAGAAGATGTGATAAAAGCACAGAATTATTATTGTGAACATCAACAACAAAACCCCCATACACCAAGGGTTATGGAGAAACTAGGTCTTCCTGAAGAAGATATTAAGTTGTTTTGTGAAGATAATCTCTTCCCGAAGATATAATTATCCTTATAAATATACCAAGAAAAGGTAAACAATTATGGCCATACCAGCAACAAGAGAAAATTTAAAACAATATGCTTTAAGAGCGTTAGGTAAGCCTGTCATTGAGATAAACGCAGATGACGACCAACTAGAAGATAGATTGGATGAGGCATTACAGTATTTCGCACAATACCATTATGACGGTATTCAAAGAGCATATTTAAAATATCAATACACGGATGCCGATAAGGCTAGAATGACGACTGATTCTTCCGAATCAATTACAAAGAATTCAGTCACTACAACATGGAAAGAGGGCAATAACTTTATCGTTGTACCTGAAAGTGTAATATCAGTAATCAATATATTTCCATTTTCAAACAAATCTAATATGAATTTGTTTGATGTAAGATATCAAATGAGATTAAATGACTTGTATGATTTTTCATCTACAAGTATTATTAACTATGATGTTGTATTACGACACCTAGACTTTTTAGACCATATCTTAGTAGGTGAAAAACCTATAAGATTTAATCAACATGACAATAGACTTTACATTGACATGGATTGGACACATGATTTACAAGTAGGTGAATATGTCGTAATAGAAGCATACAGAAAAATGGACCCCACAGTACATACAGATGTATTCAATGACATTTTTTTAAAAAGATATGTTACAGCATTATTTAAAAAACAATGGGGTGCTAACCTATCTAAATTTGATGGTGTAGCAATGATTGGTGGAGTTACATTAAATGGAAGACAAATTTATTCAGAGGCTTTACAAGATGTTGAAAAGTTAGAACAAGAGATTAGAAGTACCTTTGAATTAAATCCAGCAATGATGATTGGATAACAAATCATGGCAGTAAATCACTATTTTCAAGGCGGCAGAGGTATTGGTAATGACTCTGAAAAGAGGTTACACGAAGATATTATAATTGAAAGTCTAAAGATTTTTGGACAGGATATTTACTATCTACCTCGTACACTTGTCAATAGAGATTTAGTTTTAGGAGAAGATACATCAAGTAGATTTGACGACTCTTATCTATTAGAGATGTACTTTGAAACAACTGAAGGATTTGCTGGTGAAAATGAAATCATCAACAAGTTTGGTTTAGAAATCAGAGATGATACAACACTTGTATTATCTAAGAGAAGATTTGAAGACCATGTAGCTAGTAAGGCAACACTAACAGCAACTGGTCGTCCTAATGAGGGTGATATAGTTTTTGTACCTTTATTAAACTCTTATTTTGAAATTCAATTTGTAGAAGACCAAGAGCCATTTTATCAAATGGGTAATTTACCTGTTTACAAATTAAAAGTAACTCGTTGGGAATATGCTAACGAACAAATTAATACTGGTAATGAAATACTAGACCAAGTAGAAGACAAATACACACTAGACCAATTACAACATAAACTAACTTTAGAGTATGGTCAAGAGGTATTGACAGGTGCAGGTTCAATTATGTTAGAAGATTATCACGATTATTCTACAGGTCAACCAGCATTACTAATGCAAGAAACATTTGTAGCTGCAAACATACAGACACAATCGCCATATGCAAGTAATTTAGATTTAAATGCTGAAGCAGGTTATGACACAGCTAGTGTAACAGATGACATACTTGACTTTACAGAAAGAAATCCATTTGGAGAGGTTGACGAATAATGTTTGGTACTCATTTTTATAACGAAGGATTTAGAAAACTAACTATTGCATTTGGTCAGATATTTAACAATGTAATAATTCAAAACACTAGTAGTACAGGTGCAATCACAAAAAGATTAAGAGTGCCTTTGGCATATGCACCTAAAGAAAAGTTTTTAGTAAGACTAGAACAACAAGCTAATTTATCAGGAGATAGAGAGGTTGCAGTTACATTACCTAGAATGGGTTTTGAGATAACTGGTTTATCTTATGACGCTACTAGAAAAATTAATAAAATGCAAAAACTTATCAGAGTAAAATCTGGTGAAGATGGCAAAAAAATGGAATACAATTATACACCTGTTCCATACAATATTAATTTTAATTTATATTCTTTTACAGCAACTGCTGAGAATGGTTTACAAATCATAGAACAAATTTTACCATTCTTTCAACCAGAATATACAGTAACAATGAATATGGTACCTGAATTAAATATAAAAAGAGATGTGCCAATAATTTTAAATAGTGTAAACTATGAAGACACATACAATGGTGAATTTACACAAAGACGAGCAGTAATTTATACATTAAGTTTTACTGCTAAGACTTATCTATACGGACCAATGACTAATCAAGGTGTAATTAGAAAAGTACAAGCAGACCTTGGTACTGATACAGATAGTCCATTAACAAGAGAAGAAAGAATTATTGTAGTACCAAATCCTACATCAGCTGACGGTGATGATGATTTTGGTTTTACAACAAGTTTATCTTTTCATACTGATAGTAAACGATATAACCCTACGAGTGGTAATGATGAGTAAATTAGAAGATAATGTAAATGAAATTTTAGGTATAGAAAAGAAAGAAGAAAAGTTTTCTATGACTGAGTTTGAACAACCAGCACCTGTACCTAGAAAAATAGATGAGAGTAAAGATGATATTGATAATGATTATGTAAATAGTAGAGATAACTATTATAATCTTATTGACAAAGGTAATGAGGCAATCGAAGGCATATTAGATATTGCAAAAGAGGGTCAACACCCTAGAGCATATGAGGTTGCTGGTCAATTAATTACTACAGTTGCAGGTACAGTAGACAAGTTACAAGACTTGCAAAAGAAATTGAAAGACTTAAAAGAGTTACCTAAAACAGCAAATACAAACATTAAGAATGCTTTGTTTGTAGGTTCTACCAATGAACTACAAAAGATGTTAAATAGGAAAGATGATGAAGTTATTGAAGGCACAGAAACAGGTACCAAACAAGATAATACTTGAAATAGATAAGATACATTACATCAAATCTATGACGCCGTTACCAGATTTAATTCGTGGTAAAGACCTGTTAAATCCAATAGAAGTAAGAAAGTATAGTGTATCTGATACACCTAGAAAAGGTGTCGGCAATGTTACATATGCTGAAAAAGAATATTCTGTTTTTAGAGGTAGTCAAAGAGTGCAGGCTGCCATTAAAATGGGTTATACACACATTGAAGGAGTTATTATAAATGAGTGATATTTTTGATAATAAAGATTGGTTTGTAGTTGATGATATATTAACATTACAAGAACAAAATGATATTGGCAATCTCTTAACTAATAATTATTTTCCTTGGTATCTAAGTGAATATTTAACTGTTGGTTGGGAACAACATAATAAGTATAAACATTTACCAAATGTTAAAGACCATATACAAATGGTACACCAATTTTATACAGCTGATGATAATGACCCCGAATATAAAACAGTAGTTGTTTCTGACAAGGCAGAAATATGTGATGTCTTGGTTACAAAAATTGCAAAGTATTTAAAAAAAGACAAAATAACATTAGCAAGAGCAAAAGCAAATTTACAACATCAAGTAACTGGTAATAAAAAAGAATATTTTAACACACCACATATAGATGAACCTACATTAAAACATTGGGTTTGTATATATTATCTGAATGATAGTGATGGCGATACATTATTATTTGAAGATGAAAAAGCAACTAAAGTAATTCATAGTGTATCTCCTAAAAAAGGTAGATTTTTATTTTTTAAAGGTGATGTGACACATGCAGGAAAACATCCGATAGATTCAAAGGTTAGAATTGTAATTAACATGGATTTTTATAATGATTGATAAAGGTGAATTTAATTTAAAAGACCATGAATTTGAAGAGAGTACCTTTATGGGAGGGTGGATTACTAATCATAGTGTTATAGATGACATGTGGTCATATTTTAAACAGAATGAATCTTCTCACGAACAAGGAAAAACAATTAAAGGAGATAAAAATACACCAATAATTGATAAAGATAAAATATCAACAGAGTTGTCTTGTTCATCAAGAGCTAATCATTATCCTGTTAAAAAATATTTACAATTATTAGATGATTGTATTAAATATTATTCTATCAAGTATGAAGCTGCTAATACATTACTAGAACCATACAATATTGTAGAAGATTTTAATATACAATATTATAAACCTAACGAAGGATTTAAAAATTGGCATTGTGAAAGAGGCGCAATAACTGTTAATAGAGTTTTTGTTTTTATGACTTATTTAAATGATGTTGACGATGGAGGCACAGCCTTTTTATATCAAAATTTAAAAATACCAGCTAAAAAAGGTTTGACACTTATATGGCCGGCTGAGTGGACACATACACATAGAGGTATAATTAGTCAAACAAAAGATAAAATGATTGCTACAGGTTGGTATAGTTTTCTAAGGAAAGATAAATAGTATTATGAGTGACGCATATCTAGGTAACCCGAATCTTAAAAAGGTCAACACACCTGTTGAGTTTACTAAAGAACAAATTTTAGAATACCAAAAGTGTGCTGGTGACCCTATCTATTTTATGAGAAACTACATACGGATTGTTTCTCTTGATGATGGCTTAGTACCATTTAAAATGTATCCGTTTCAAGAACATATTGTAAGGACAATCCATGACAACCGTTTCACTATTTGTAAACTACCTAGACAAAGTGGTAAATCTACAACTACTGTGTCTTATCTGCTTCACTACGCTCTTTTTAATCCTAATTCTAATATTGCTATTCTAGCAAACAAATCATCAACTGCTAGAGATATTTTAAGTAGAGTACAGTTAGCATATGAAAATCTACCAAAGTGGATGCAACAAGGAGTTATCAACTGGAATAAAGGTAACATTGAATTAGAAAACAAATCAGTCATTGTGGCAGCTGCCACTTCTTCAAGTGCTATTCGTGGTGGTTCTTACAACATTATTTTTCTTGATGAGTTTGCTTTCGTACCTGCTAATATAGCAGAGATGTTTTTTAGCGCTGTATATCCTACAATATCATCTGGACAAAAAA